>Ga0306869_1000831_pt1 | contig 12831 bp, 9 predicted proteins | sample AntRauTorckE6833_FD_190421 | JGI IMG/M metagenome (GOLD analysis project Ga0306869, IMG submission 190421) | Saline lake microbial communities from Rauer Islands, Antarctica - Metagenome Torckler E6 #833 (v2) (version 2) | ecosystem: Environmental > Aquatic > Non-marine Saline and Alkaline >... | reverse complement strand
CAGTATTCAAACATATACTTCCAGTATGCCAAAATAGCCTCCGCTTGGCAATTGCATTGCCTCGCTCCGGGCTGCCATTCATCCCCAGCCTTAAAAGGCATGGGGTTTTCTGGCAGGGGTTATAAATGGAATAAATAACACTTCTCTTTACTGTCATAACTTATATTTTTTGATAAAATGAACAATTAAATGAATTATATGATATTACCACTAGAACTAGTTAAAGTCAATCTATTATTTGTCTTTATTATTAATAATATTATTAATAATATTCTTAAAAAACTCCTTTAAAAATTTTATGATTATTATATGAATAGTTATTTTAAATAAACTGATAAAACTCTGATAGTTAATTTTTTATTTGAACTTGAAAATAATTTCTTAAATCTTCATCAACAATATAAACATAAGTACCGAAAATACCTCTTGTTAATAATGTCTTATATATATTTATTATATATTCCTTTAATTCATTTATATCTGTAACGCCTTTTCTACCATTAATATCTAAATACTTTTCTCTATTAATAATTAACTTATCATTTTTTTTGTCATATGATATTTCAGGTCCAATAATAACACCTACATAATTAAGGTCGTAGCCTTGAACCGTATGAATGCAACCCACCTCATTTATTGAATTAGGTGAGTTAACCCAATCTATAGCTTTGCTGTTCCAAATTAGTTTTAGACCATTTATATCTATATCATAATCTTTGGAACCTTTCTTTGTGTGCCAAGGCCAAGCATAGCCTGCAACAACCCTACTTAAACCGTGCTTTTTATTTTTTTCCTTTATATCGTTAATCATTATTTCTAGCTCATCATAAATCTTAAACTCATAATCGGAGAAGTTTATATCTTTTTCATTCTTTTGTTCAAATAAGGTTTCAATAAAGTTTATATATTCTTCGCCACCCTTTACTCTCATCTGTGAAGAAAGTTTGTAAAACTTTTTATTTAATTTTTCAAAGTCTTTTGCTCTAACATCAGAAGGTTTTACACTTTGATTTTTGTCATAAAAAAGAATTTGGTTTTTTGAAGATCTAAGAATCCAATCGAGAGAAGTAGCGCTATCGCTAAGGCCTAGCTTTTTATTAACCTTATCAAAAGCATCATAATTTGTTATATTTTTACGCCTAACTAACCTGTGAGCTTCATCAACAATTAAAAGATCGTACTTTTCCTTCACCACGTCATTAGGACCAATAACCATTGAAGTTTTTAAATTCTTTATGTTTTTAAAAACTTGTTTAACTGTCTTTCTTAGTGAAGTCATTGGAACAACCAAAGCAATATTTAAATGTTTAAAATCTTTATGCTCACTTAAATATTTAATTAAGTATATTGCTAAAATTGTTTTGCCAGTACCAGGTTTACCACTAACAATATGAGTGGGCTGTGAACCATCTTTTAGGTTCTGACAAATTTCCTCAGCTATTTCTAGTTGATCTTCTGTAAGAGATTTGTAGGGAGAGTATTTAAATAAATCACTATTCTCTATTTCTTCTATACTTTTACTAACAAGGTGCTTCTCTTGTAAGGCAGGCCATATAGTTTTCTTGAGCTTAGCTTTGTATTTTTCCCTATCATAATAATTATGCTCTTTTAATCCACTATTTCCATTTTGAAGAATAAACTTACCATCAGCTGATATGTATTTTATTAACATTGCCTCTATATCAAGAGTGGCAGATTTATTATAATCTAAATCAGCAATAACATGTATGTTGTCTAATTTAGATCTCTCACTATTATCATAATGCTGCTTGCTTCTCTGGTATACGCTTACTGTTTCTCCAATATACGCCTCTTTTTTACCTTCTAAAATATAAACAACTGGCCAATCTTTACCAAAGTGATAAGCTTTTATTCTTTGAAAACTTTTTTTCTCAAATGTAAATGTTTTTACCGCAGACATAATTATAATTCATTATATTTAGCAGAACTACCTTTAGATTTTTCAATAGGATATTTCTCCATGTTTTTATCTAACTTTTTATCTAGAGCATCCAATAAATCAATATTATAATAGTTAGATAGCATTATCACCCAATAAAAAACGTCAGCCAATTCTTCACCTATCTTTTCAGCTCTTCTTGGATTAAGTTGATTATCTTTAGTCCATTGATACAACTCTAAAACCTCTGAAGATTCAAGTACTAAAGACACAGCCAGGTTTTTAGGGTCATGAAATTGTGACCAATCTCTATCTTCGGAAAACTTTTTTATTTTATCATTTATTTTTTGATAACTATTTTGATTTTCCATATTTATATGAATTAAAGTATTAATAAAAAAGAGATAAAATGTCTATATACATCATATCTCTTTTGCATATCTTGCGTCAATTTATATTCAAAACCATAATTGGTTTCAATTCTAATATTTAATGAGGAGTGTTAATATATAACTTTAGTGATCTAAAAAATCTTTAATCATTTCTAAATATTTATCTTGTAAGTTTTGAGATGCAGTTTTTTTACTTAACTCTGAAATAAAGTACTTTTTAATTATCTTATCACAACGATCAAAATAAAAACCATTTAAAGTTATCACAAATAAATAGGAGGGGTTCCAACGTTTATACTGTTTTTCAGCAATTTCGACTATACTCTTTATATCTAAATGATTACGATATTTCACTTCAACAATAATAATATTTTTATCTTTTTCATCTTTTGGAATTAAAACAAAATCAGGCGCACTTCGTATTGTCTTAAGTGAATCACTATTATGATAATCTATCAGACCCGGAACCACCCTCTCGTAACCAAGAGGTAAAATAGTATGAGTTCCTATATCAGACCACATTTGCTGAAAAATAGTTTCAGCTATTTTTCCTTTTACTAAATTTGTTTGGAAATTATTTTTCATAAATCATCTTAAAAAGTAATTTTCATATTTTAGTTATAAGCTAATTTTAGCACATATTTACAACAAAAAACAGAGCTTTTAAACTCTGTTCTTCGCAAAAATTCAGTGAGCGGGTAACGGGAATCGAACCCGTATCTCTACCTTGGCAAGGTAATGTAATAACCATTATACGATACCCGCAAATAAAAAAACTTCTTTCAAAGCAAATATATTGTATATAATCTGAGTTCTTTAGTCAAGAAAAAGAAAAAGGGGTTAACTATAAAAGCTAACCCCATGAACATGGCAAACAAATGAACAATAAAGAAAAAGAGTTAATAAACCTAAAAAAGTGATCAATCAATTATCAACTTAATCAATCTAAAAAAAATATTACAACTTAATCAAAACTTTAAAACCATTTAAAACCACAAAAAACCAAAATTGAAATACAAAGATGAACATCTCTTTTCCAGAGCAAGCCATGTTATATATATTAATTAAATGAACATAAAAATATATTAACTTATTTATTTTAATTTGTAAAGGGTAAAGGCTATAATTTAATATATATTATATATATTAAGACTATAAAAAGCTTGTATGAGGCTATGATAGTTTTATATTAAACAACAAAAAAACTGCCTTAATTGCAGTTTTTTTAGTGCTGCGGGGGAGACTTGAACTCCCACGGTATCTCTACCATTGGATTTTAAGTCCAACGCGTCTACCAGTTCCGCCACCGCAGCTATATATAAAAACTATATTATTGAAAAATAATATAATGTTTAATGTAATTTGATTTTAAGAAATGTGGAGATGGCGGGAATTGAACCCGCGTCTAACAAGGCTTCTTAAATAACTTTACAGAGATAGTTTAGCTTGAAGGGTTCGAAGTACTTGTCTAAGCTAAACGAAACCAAGCACTTCTAGCTTTTATTTGTTTAAATCCCAAGCCTAAAAGCAAAAACTTGGAATCGAGCTCCTAATGACACCTGTGATCCAACCCGGAGCTAGCTGGACAGATGGTTGCATGCTATTTAAGCAGCAACAGGTGCAAAGCTAGGAACTTTCCATGCGAAAGTAGCTTTGCTTGCAAGTTTGTTTGCAATTATAGTTTTGAGTGGGATTTACGTGTACACTCAGACACGCTCTGAATATTTAAGGGACTCTTGCTATCGATGCCAGTCATCCCCAAATATTAAAATCTTCTTTTTTTAAGAGCATTAATCCTTCTATCTAAGTCTCTTTTTTTGATATCCTCTCTTTTATCTACCTTCTTCTTTCCTCTACCTACACCTATTTCTAACTTTAAAAGGTTATGCTTAGTATAAACTTTTAAGGGAATAAGTGTCAAGCCCGCCTCCTGTGACTTACCAATTAACTGGCTAATCTCATCTCTATTGAGTAGTAACTGCCTATCCCTATAGGGATCATATTCATCTCTTTGCCCGGCAGGCTTGTATATAGGTATGTGAGCTTTAACTAAAAAAGGAGCTAATGTTTTTGTGTCTTCAATCTTTTTGATAACAATATAACTACCTTTTAAGTTGATTTGGCCGTTTTTAACAGACTTTACTTCATAACCTTTTAAAACCATACCGGCTTCATAGGTTTTAAGTATTTCATACTCTCTTTTAGCTTGTCTGTTAAAGGCCAAAGTGCCCATATAATTATTATTTAGTATTCCACTCTTTTAACTTAGCTACTACCTTCTGATTAGTTAAAAGATTTTTAACATAGTTACGATATTCTTCACTCTTTACCATTTCTTGTACTTCCTTATTATCTGCATGTTGCTTTTTGATTTCTTCAATCTTCTCTTCTACTTCTTTATCAGTAGCTGCAATATCTTCTTTCTTAGAAATGTCTTTAATAATTAAAGCAATCTTCACTCTTTTAGTAGCTTCAGGTAATAAGTCTTCTTTAATTTGTTCTTCATTCTTACCAAGGCTTTGTAGATAGTCTTCAAACTTTCCACCTTGCTTTTCTACAGACTGTTTAATCTCAGCCATCATGTTTTTAGTTTCGTTCTCAATTAAAACATCAGGCAGTTCATCAAACTTAGCATGTTTCATAATTTCTTCTAAGATTTTAATCTCAGTCTTTTGTTCATTTTTCTGCTCTTTCTCAGCCTTAATGTTTTGCCCTAAATTCTCTTTCAAATCTTTTAAGTCTTTAAACTGAAAGCCTTGAGCAAACTCATCATTAATTTCTGGTACCTGTCTTTCATATACATCCTTTATAGTTACCTTGAAATCAACCTTCTGGCCTGCTAAATTCTTTTGATGATGATTAGCTGGGAAAGGTAGGCTGAAGTCTCTTACATCACCTTTTTTAGCGCCAAGTAGTTTTTCATCAAGTCCAGAGATGAAAGCATCTTGACCCATAATAATAGGGGCGTCTTTGCTTTGACCGCCTTCAACTGGTACATTGTCTTGAAACATTTCAATGTCAGCTAAAACTTTGTCACCGTCTTTTACTTCACGCTCAACAATTTTTTCTTGAGTTCTCATGTCAGCTAATTGCTTGAGAGTTCTCTCCATCTCTTTATCATCAATTTCTACCTTTTCTTTCTCAATACCCAAATCTTTATACTTACCTACTTCAGTTTTAGGAAGTAGAGCAATCTCAATTTGATATTCAAGATCACTGCCACTAGCTAATTTGTTGATATTAACTTTAGGTTGTCCAATAGCTTGCTTGCCGGGTACAGCCTTCTCAATTGCTTCAAGCATAGTCTTATTGATAGCAATATAGGCTGCTTCTTCTAAGATAGCCATTTCACCAACTTTTTGCTTTAAAACATCCATAGGTACTTTTCCTGGTCTAAAACCTTCTATCTTTACCTTCTTAGCTAGCTCTTGAGCTCCTTGCTCTTGATATTTTTCTACATCACCCCAAGGAAGAGTAACTGTTATTTTAACTTGTGATTTTTCTAAGTTTTGTGTCTTAATTTCCATAAAAAATAGTTATTATTACAGTAGCAAACCTACGATAAGTAGAGCTACAATGTTTAATATCTTAATCATTGGATTAATTGCTGGACCAGCAGTGTCCTTATATGGATCACCAACAGTATCACCTGTTACCGCTGCTTTGTGAGCTTCAGATCCCTTACCACCAAAGTGTCCATCTTCAATATATTTTTTAGCATTATCCCATGCTCCTCCACCTGAGGTCATAGATATTGCTACAAAAATACCAGTAACAATTGAACCTACTAGTAATCCTCCTAAAGCTTCAACACCTAAAATAGTTCCAACAAGTATAGGTGCTAACACTGGAATTAAAGCAGGCACAACCATCTCTTTAATAGCAGACTTAGTAACAATGTCAACTGTTCTGCTGTAGTTAGGTTTTTCTAGACCTTGCATAATACCAGGCTTCTCACTAAATTGTTTCCTTACATCAGCTACCACAGAACCAGCTGCTTTTCCAACAGACTTCATAGTTAGAGCAGCGAAATAAAATGGAAGTAGTCCACCAATAAATAGTCCTGAAAGTACATAAGGGTCATTGATTAAAAAGACAACGTTATCACCAATGCTGTGAGTATAGTCAGCAAATAATACCAGTGCAGCTAAGGCAGCACTACCAATAGCATAACCTTTAGTTACAGCCTTAGTAGTATTACCAACAGCATCTAGAGCATCAGTCTTTTCTCTAACATCTTCACCAAGCTCTGCCATCTCAGCAATACCACCAGCGTTATCAGTAATTGGTCCATATGAATCAAGGGCTACAATAATTCCTGTAAGAGATAGCATTGAAATAGCTGAAATAGCTACACCATATAATCCTAGTAGTGAATATGAGCCTAGGATAGCAGCTACAATAACTAGTGTTGGCCACAGGGTAGACTGTAGTGATACAGCTAGCCCTGCAATTACATTAGTACCATGACCAGTTTCTGAAGCCTTAGCGATGCTTCTAACCGGATTATACTTAGTTGAAGTATAGTATTCAGTAATTACAACCAATAAGGCGGTAACAACTAAACCAATAAGTGCTGCTAAATAGACATTCATAACTGAATATACTGCATTATCACCAAAGAAATATTGAGTTAGAGGATAGAAACCAATAGCTGAAAGTAGTCCTGCAGCAATTAAACCTTTATATAAGGCTTTCATTATGTTTTGTTTCTTTCCTAGTTTAATAAAGTAAATACCAACAATTGAAGCAATAATAGATACTGCACCTATTGCTAGTGGGTATAGAATAACATTTTCATTACCTGCAAAAGTAAGTGAACCTAAAATCATAGCAGCAATAGAAGTTACTGCATATGTTTCAAATAAGTCTGCTGCCATACCGGCACAATCACCAACATTATCACCAACATTATCAGCAATAACGGCTGGGTTTCTAGGATCATCTTCGGGAATATCTGCCTCAACTTTTCCAACTAAGTCAGCCCCCACATCAGCAGCTTTAGTGTAAATACCTCCACCAAGTCTGGCAAAAATTGAAATAAGAGAACCACCAAAACTGAAACCAATTAAGGCACTTAAGTCTTTAGTTAAGAAATAAAAACCTGCAGTACCAAGTAATGCTAAACCTACCACTAACATTCCAGTAATGCTTCCACCTTTCACAGCCACTGCTAATCCTTTCTTTAAACTTGATTTAGAAGCCTCAGCAGTTCTAACATTAGCACGTACACTAACATGCATGCCGATGTAACCTGCTAGACCTGAAAAGACTGCACCAGCTAAAAACGCTAAAGCAGTTAACCAACCTAGAGCTGGCACGAAACCGATGATTAAAAACAGTATCACAGCTACAACAGCTACAGTTTTATATTGTCTAGATAAAAATGCTCTAGCTCCGTCTTGAATAGCTTTAGCAATACTTACCATTTTTTCATTACCACTAGGTAATTTAAGAATTGATTTGATAGCAAAGCCTCCATATATCAAGGCTAGAATTGCGCTACCGATAATAAAATAAGTGCTTTCCATACTTTTTACTATTAATTAATTTATTATTTAATGTATATTATTTATCTTCTTTTTTAGTTTCCGCTTTTTTCTTTTCCTCTTTCTTAGTTTCTGCTTTCTTATCTTCTTTAGCTTCTACCTTTTCTTCCTTCTTGTCCTCTTTCTTTTCTTTCTTCTCTTTCTTTTCTTTCTTCTCTTTCTTTTCATCTCCCTTGTCTTCTTCTTTAGCTTTAGGCTCTTCAGTGCTTTCAGCTTCTTCTTTTTCTTCAGCAACCTTATCTAGCTCTTCCTTGTCTTTCTTTACATCTTCAGGTGCAGCTGAAGCCTCTACAGCTTCCTCGCTTGTTTCAGCACCATCAGCTAAGATGTCTATCTTCCAGCCTGTTAAGTGAGCAGCTAAACGAACATTTTGACCATTCTTTCCAATAGCTAGTGATAGTTTATCTTCTGCTACTGTTACCACTGCCTTTCTTTCTTCTTCATTTAAATCAATGTTTAGAGTTTGAGCAGGTGATAGTGAATTAGAGATGAATTTCTTAGGGTCTTCATCATATTCAATAATATCAACCTTTTCTCCTCCTAATTCGTTAATGATGGTTTGTATTCTAGCTCCACGTTGACCTACACATGATCCAACTGGATCAACATTTTCTGCTTCAGTGTAGATAGCAACCTTAGACCTAGAACCAGCTTCTCTGGATACACCTTTAATCTCAATTAGACCATTAGAGATTTCAGGAATTTCTAAATAGAATACTTTTTTAAGTATCTCTTCTGATTTTCTAGATAGAATTATCTCAGCACCCTTAGGCCCAAGCTTTACCTCTTTAATATATACTTTAACTCTTTCTCCTGAATTATATTGTTCATGAGGAATTTGTTCATCATGAGAAAGATAACCAGCAGCTTTACCTAAATCAACTAGTACAAACCTAGGCTCTCTTCTTTGCACAACACCACTAACAACTTCACCTTCTTTACCTTTAAATTCATTATATATCATGTCTCTCTCTATTTCTCTAAGCTTTTGGACGATAACTTGTTTAGCTGTTTGAGCAGCCATACGTCCATATTCTTCAGGGATAGGGAGTTCTGTTACTATTTCATCACCAATTTGAGCTCCTGATTTAAGAATCTGAGCTTCACTAAGTTGAATCTCTGTTCTAGGGTTAAATCTTCTTGGTTCTTCATCTTCTGCTTCTCCTTCTTTAGTGTCTGCTTTTTCAGCTTTCTTCTCTGAGCTCTTTTCATCAGCTTTTTTTTCTTCTTTCTTTTCCTCTGGCTTTCCTTGAGCTCTTCTTTCTCTTCTTTCTCTAGCTTCTTCTTCTTTTTGTCTCATTTCCTCTAAAATCTCTTCTGGAACATCTTCTACTACTGTTTTTACATCAAAAATCTTTGATTTACCTGTTTTAGGATCAAATTCTACTTTAATGTTTTGATTTTTTTCACCATAATCTTTACGATAGGCGGCAGCTAGAGACATCTCAATAGCTGATACCACCATATCATAATCTAGGTTTTTCTCATCACAAACCTGTTGTATGGCACTTGATAGATCTGACATATTTTTTATTTAATATCTAAGTTTATTATCTTTTAGTTATTTAAAAAAGCTAATTGTTATATTAACAACTAGCTTTATATTGATTATATGATATCAATTGTAATAGATTTTGTCAAAAAAGTAGGCTCTATAATATTAACGGTGTTGTAAAACAAAGAAATACTGGTAAAATTAACGTTTATCCCTATTCTTTCTAATTTTTAACCTTTAATATTAAATAAGTATTATCCCTATTTTCTCAAAATTATTAAAAAGGGAAATAGATATCCGTTATCCCTTACCTTAAAAAGAGGGATTTTAATTCACTTACCAATTCTATCTAACTAAAACATACATTATTCCCTCATCATATGCATCTGTCGGTGATATTTTAGTACAAGAGTCATTATACTCATCACCATTTATTCCTAATACACCACAACGACCATTCCATTGACAGCTTCCATAATCAGAAGGAGGAGATACTTCAGCAAGTAATCTGGGGACAGAACAATCTCCACAGAGCCCAATACCGCCCACATCATTACATGTATCAACTACAGCTTTATTATACCAAATCCTGTGGTTATCCGGACTAGTCTGAAATATTAATGTTGACCCATACCAATTTGAAGCATCTGTATTATTTGTATAGGTTCTTGTCCAACTAGGATTACTATTGCTTAAAGTTCTAGTCGTTTGACTCTTTAATGTGCCACTATTTGAACCTGAAAACGAAGCAGCCATTCTTTTTGTTTGCCCTGTAGTATATTTATAATCCATTAAAATCTCATCCCACTCACTCAAAGTGTAATATACTGGGGAAAGATAATCATCACTATCTGAAAGAGTGCCTTGTGCAGAGGAAGCAGTCCAAAAAGATGAATCCCATTGCTGTGTAGTTGAATCGTTAGTATTTAATCTAAGTGATAATGTCCATCCACCTCCATCGGTTGTCATATCACAATATACTTGAAAAGGAGTAGTGTTATCTGGGTTTATCCAATAAAGACCATTATTATTTATTACTGAAGGATTGCTATTTAATATATCTAAGCAAGACAAGCCTGCCATACCTGGGACTGAACCATATGGCTTTATAGTCATACCCGAACTACTGTCACGACCTTTGTCGTATAAGCTTTTTACTTCAGTGTCTGAAAGAGCGCGATTATACATAAAAATATTAGATATTTTTCCTTCATATGTGCTGCCACTGCTACCACTAAAAGCTAAAGGGTAACCTAGTTGCCAAATATTTGCATCAGGAGTTCCCTCTAGGTTTAAAGATGAAGAAGATGATACTAGTTCACCATCTATATATAAATTAACAACACTACCGTCCCAAATCATTGATGTGTGATGCCAGTTATCTCTAGTTATTGCACCAGATGCTGCTCTACTACCATTATCCCCCCGAACCCAACCCACAATTGTATTATTAGTAGTTCCCATAACTAATCCAAGACTGCCAGCATAATATCCTCTACCAATAACATTACTCATCCTACTTGTATTCCAAGAATAACTTGAAGGAATATAAATCCAAGAAGATAAAGAAAACGGTTGATTCCATAATGAAGGATAATTAAAACTACTTATATCAATATAATCATCAACACCATCAAAACTAGCCCCCTCTGCAGTTATTGTAGATCCATAATTTTGCCCATCATTAGAATAAGGTGTTTTGTCGGTCATTATCTCAGAACCCGCTGTTTCATCTTTAGTATATTTTAATGTTAAAGGCATATCTAAAACTAAACCTTTATTTAAACTCCCAGCACTTATTTTAGTTTCATGTGAATCATATAAAGACTGTATTTCTGATTCGGAAAGAGCGCGACTATAAATGCGAACGTCATCTATGGAACCTTTAAAATAATTTGGATTTCCACCTCTCCAACCGAAAATAATTGGTTGATTTAATGAGCTAACCAAAGTTCCGGTATAAGTTGTTGAGTTGTACATCTGACCATTTATATAAGAAGTTAATTTTTTTGAATTAAGTTCATGAGTAACAGTAACTAATTGCCATTTTTTAGTTTCTAATCCTGGTTCATAACTAAGACAAAAATAATTACTACCATCAGGAGCTCTGGAGCAAGTTCTATTCTCGAACATATGAAATCCATTATAATATTGTTGTCCAAAGCCAAAAACAGTTTCAAAGTTTCCATCTAATATATCCTTATCTACATAATACCAAGCGCTAGCAGTCCAATCTCCATTATTAATATTGTAATTCATATTATCTGTACTTACATAATCACTAATACCATTAAAGCTCATAGCGCCACCACTATTACCAAACCTATCCTCACCAAAAGCAAAGGATTGTTGCGTACCTGTATCACCATGATTTGAATATGGTGTTTTATCTGTTAACCTTCCTGTTCTTGTTCCATTAGCAAAAGGTGTTGCGTTGTCTTTTTTTTCAAACTGGAAATTATCCATATAAACTTCCCATAGATTAGTCTTATAGCCTGTAGACATTCTTAATGAGGGTGTTCCAGCTGTGGTTATTGTAAATTTATGAGCTATTTTTCTCCAACCATTACCAATATCTTTATCATATAAAAACTCTTTTGTTGCACTTCCTCCCACCTTCCAACCATCTTGATATAAGGTAGGACTATTAGGCACATCTTCTCCAACAGTAACCTTGTATTCACGAGAAAAAACATATACATCCCCTACCTGTGTTTGAGGTAAGTCAACGCTAGAATAATAATCTCCACTACTACTACCGTTGTGGTTTAATTTATAAACATGAGATCTATTATCATAATTTTGAACAAATTCGTATGAATAATCATCAGAATGATACATATGATTCCAACCTACTAGTCCTGACATTTCTCTAAGTGATTGTGGCAGCATATTTTCTGTACCCTCAACATACTCATCTTCATCCATACTCCAATGTCCAACTAGGCCTTTGTTAAGAGTAGAACCTTGAAGTGTACCTAAATTAACTTTGTATTTTATAATAACAACACCTGAACCACCATCTCCACCGTGAGTACTTGTTGTACCTCTATAATTTCACCTCCACCTCCTGATCCTGTACCATCAACCGCATCGGTTCCACTATGCTGGTTATAAGAACTTGCTGGGTCTACGGGATTAACATACTCTATCATTCCACCATCTCCACCACCAGCCATTCCTGTTGGTCTATCATAAGTGCTGTTGTTGTTAGTAGCACCTGTATGCCCTTCGGTGCCTCCACCTCCTCCACCAGCAAACCAACCATTTTCTCCATAATTATCTCCAAATACATCACCAAAATACATCCCATCACCACCATTTCCTGGAGTATCAATGTATCCATTTCATCCAACTGGTGTAAGCCCAACACTTCCAGCACCACCTCCTCCACCAGCAGAACCAGTATTAGACCAATTCGCAGGACCGTAACCTCCAGCGTTACCATAGCCTGCACTTGCATTTGAGCTAACACCATTAGACACAGTCCAAGTG
>Ga0306869_1000826_pt1 | contig 12885 bp, 4 predicted proteins | sample AntRauTorckE6833_FD_190421 | JGI IMG/M metagenome (GOLD analysis project Ga0306869, IMG submission 190421) | Saline lake microbial communities from Rauer Islands, Antarctica - Metagenome Torckler E6 #833 (v2) (version 2) | ecosystem: Environmental > Aquatic > Non-marine Saline and Alkaline >... | reverse complement strand
GCTTCTCGGCGGAGGAGGACTTGTTCCGAGCTGGCTGCGTGTTGCAGATTCAACGTCGGCCGTTGGTTAGTGATTAAGTGTTGGACCTCGATCTTCGCGAGTTCTTGCTGTTCTTGATCTAAGCTGCGGAAGTCCTCTAGGTACCGTTCCATCTCGTCTGCGTTGAACGACCCGAGATCCGTGTGCTCGTAGACGCTGTTGAGCCATTTCGTATAGAACCGTTTTTCGAACGCTGAAACGAGGTGCTCACTACTGTAGTCGCCTCGGAGGAACTGGTCGACATACTCCTCACAGATTGTCTCACGAACGGTATCCAACTGCGAGGCAAACTGAACACGCTGTTGGAGCTTCGAAACATCTTCTCGAAGCTCTCCAAGCAGTCCCGATAATTCAGACAGGAGGGCCTGATTGAGTGCTGTGCCATTCACAGTCATCTCTTCGACTGCCATGGCACCCTCGAAGAACTCAGCAGCCTCATCGTACTGGCTCAGTGCGTCGGTTGTCTGTTCTAGCAATGGGTCTACATTAGGGAGACTGTTATCGAGAAGTGCCTCAATCACCGGCTGTGTATCTACAGTATCAAACGTATCGAGTGTTGCCACCCAGCTTTGTGCTTCAACGAGTCCCTCCCAATCAGTATCCCCACCCTCATACAGCGGACCAAGGCGCTGGATAATTCCTTGATACTCCTCTCTCCGATCTTCGATTCGCTGTACTTCGGCCAGCTTTCGTGTATCTTCGAGCAACTGTTCATGATCGGGGCTGTAGCCGTCTTGGGTGTGGTTCGTTAGCTTTCGTTTGAGCGACCGGTACCCCGATTTGAGTATCTTCAGGAATCCGTAGCCTGCAAGTTCGTCGTTGAGCTCTGACCCATTCGCAGAGAAGAAGCTACGATGATAGTTCTCCGAGAGGTCTCCCATGAGTTCATCACGCTCCCCTTCGAGTTCTGCAAGTTCTTCAAACCGGCCTCCCTCTAGGGCAAAGGAGCCATCGAAGAACGCCTCTTGCCACGCAATATCTGGGCGATCAGAGAGGAGGCTTACCAATTGAGTGACTTCCCGGAACTCTGTAAGTGACTGTGGTTGCAGTCCGAGCTCTGCATCAAGGGTATCACTAACAGTTTGGAGGGTGTCGATTGCAGCCAACTGCTTGTTCAACGATTGGCGCATGGAATCACCAGTGTCCACACCCCACTGCCGGAGGGTCGTATGCCGCCACGGACTCGTCTCGTAGGCGTCGATCTGGGTATCGAACCGAGCGAGGGTTTCTAACTCGTCGACCGCTGTATCGAGCGTCTCCTGTTTCACGCCCAACGGCTGTGTAATTCCAACATCAATTCGTGGTGACTTCGCGTGCTCACTTACAATTCCAAACGCTTGGTAAGCAGTCAGATTCCATCCATCCGGCGAGTAGAACAACTGTTGGCCGTATTGGTTGATCGTATCCCGTCGGTTTCGGAGCTTCTGAAGCTGTTTGGATCGACCTTTGGCTGGCTTGATTTGTGAGGCCTTGAGTTCCTGTTCGAGACTCCCGAGGACCTCCACATTGGTGGCTTTCTCCCCGTGGACTTCGAGACAGAACCGGGCGAGACCGACATTGTCGAGTCGATTTTTGACAACATCGAGTGCGGCTTGCTTTTCGCTGACGAATAAGACGCGCTCACCAGCAGCCAACTTCTCTGCAATGATATTCGAAATTGTCTGGCTCTTTCCGGTTCCCGGTGGGCCTTGTAGGACGAAGCTTTTGCCTCGTTTCGCAGCCTCGATGGCTTCCTGTTGACTCGAATCTGCATCCAATACTTGGTATGTATCGATCGGGTCGACAACATCGTCCAGTTCTGTCGCTGTCGGCGTCGTAATGTCACCTTCCGCCTCCCGGATAGGCTTCATATCACCGTTCAGCGCTTGAATGATTGGATCAGACTTAATTTGGGATCGATTGCGTTCGAGATCTGAGTATAGACTAAACTTCGTGAAGTCGAAGATCCCCAGCACGATGTCCTGTTGGATCGTCCATCGGTCGAATCCACGGAGGCTCTCGTAAACAGATGCGAAGGCAGCGTCTATCTCGTCGAGTGACAGTGCGTCGTCAGCTGGGAGACTAATACCACGTTCGGCTGCGAGCTTTTTGCGTAAGGCGGGATTTATGCGGAGTCCATCGACTTTCGGTTTGATGACGTAATCGTGTCGTTCCCCGTCTGGGTTTGTCTTCTCTACAAGTTCGACGGCAGCAAGGAACAACGGTGATCGGTTTGCCTCATCACTATAGTCGACGCTATACCATCGAAGCATCCCCAACGACAGATACAGTGACGCGACACCCCGCTCACGGAGATACTGTTTGTTATTGAGTCTAATATTGTGGAGTGAGTTGTCGGATTCATCCGGCGTCCGGCTGGATAACAACTCTTTTGGCTCTATCTCAGGCCCTTCGTCTTGGTTCTGAGTCGAATCCTCGTCCGTTTCGTCCTTGTCCGGTTGTTTCCGAATATAGAGATCTTCGCCGTTTGCGAGTTGACTGGCGATCGCTATTGGGTCGGTCTCCTCGAATGGGAGAGATTTCGTCTTTGTAGGCTTGAACGAGATGAGCTTGTTCCGACGAGTCAGATCAAGGAGTTGGGACTTCCATTCATCGATCTTCTTATCCAGTGGGCTCCCTGTCGAAGGCGAGTCTCCAACACGTTGGTCTGAGTCTTGCTCGTCGTATTCGGTGATTAAGTCGACGTTCCGGTCCCAAAATATCGGTTGATCTGATTCAGGATCGGATGTAGAACCCCTGTCCGGTTCATCTGGTTCCTCGCCACCGTCGTCTCTAGCCGTCTCCGCACCTCCAGTACTCTCCTCAGAGTTCTGCGGTTCGTCTTCTTCATTTGACCCCGCTTCATCTGGTCCGTCAGTAGCAGGTGCTGGTTCTGCAGGGAACTCTTCGAGTAGCCTCACGGCGGCCACAAGTTCCTCTTCAGAATCCACGACGATTGGAAGCGCCATCTCGGTCTGTGGGGCGATTGGAAGATAGACCTCTTCTCCCGACTCAGTGATATGCTCTCGGATGAACACTTCGAAGTCGTCGACATCGCCGAGGCGTTCAGCTGGTACGCACTGGTAGTCGGTAACTTGATTTCCGTCACCGTAGGCCCGACGGTATTCTTCCATCTTGTGGGTGTTTCGAGAGCCCTGCTGTTGACCGTAGCTTGGAGCCTCATCCGTGAGTCCACTCCCGAAGACGACGTTTTGGACTTCGGTATACCATCTGTTCATCGGGTCATCATCGTCGACACGATAGGAGGTTTGGTCGGACTCGATGAGCTCCTCGAGCAACGAGGCAAAGGTACGGAATAGGTCGTAGTACTCCGCGAGCGCATTCGCCTGCACACCATCTTCGACGACAATTCCGGTCGTTTCGTCTACTTGATCGACACCTGCTGCTTTTCGAGCCTCGAAAATCGAGTCGAAGTGTTTGTAGATAGTCGGTGAACTGAAGGGGCCGTGCTCGTTGATGTCAGTCGAAGTGGGAACTTTCCCAAGGTCAGCGGCAATCTCTTGGAGTACGTGAAGGACTTCCTCACGTGTGTAGCTCTGCTTGGATGTTCCACGCGGAGTGAGACCTGCTTTTCGAACCGCCTGTGTCCATGTATCGAAAGTATTCTCGTATTGATCAAGTGTATACGACCCTCTGTTCGTCATCTCGGCTCTCGTCGGCACTTGACCCAGTTCTTTGTTCAGCCGTCGAATTTCGTCGAGAAGGTCGTCCGAGGAGGGTTCTTGGGTCGACTTCTTTATCGTTTCGATTAGAGTTTCGGCTTTATCGCTTGCCCAAACGAGGCCCTCTCCATCACGGAAATAGTATGCATTGAGTTCCGACCGCAGATATTCCTCGACCTCACGTTCGGACGAAAACGTCCACTGAACCTGAAGCGCAGAGAGATCTGTTGGCTGCTGATTTAGAAGATCCTCAATGCGTTTTTGTTTCGTTGCCGGGATTTCTCCGTGTGAGTTCGGCACCGGCGCTCCGTCATTCACAGTTTGTGATTGGTCCGGCAGCTTATTAGTGGAACTATCTGGACTAGAAGAGTCCTCATATGCCTCTAGTTTGTCTGTACTTTGTTGCCACGCGTATTCTTCCCACTCTCCGAGGATCGACTCTGCATTCCCATCGGTAGACTGGACTGCATCGAGCAATGCTTCTAAGTCGTCTTGTTTGATGGTCTCTTGATCCCAATCGTACTCACCATCAGCATCAAGTGTGTCAATAAAGTGTGTCCCTTCTGCGAGTAGATTCTCTAAAACACCACCGTCTACCGACGTCGACATCGCAAATCCGGGGAGTGTTTCGAACCGTCGGCCAAGCGAGCAGAAGCCCGCTGCTTGCTCTAGGAGTTGCTTTCCATCCTCACGGTGAGCAGCTGCCGAATCGGTCGGTGCGATACCAACCACGTTGTAGAACATTGCATGTTTCGGAGTATCTGCAGGGTTCCGTAGCACACGGCCAATACGTTGGACGAGTGCCTGATTGACACCGCCAGTAGCCATGTTGATCGCCACCGACGCGTGTTGCATATCGACACCTTCTCCCAGCAAATCACCAGTTCCAAGAAGAATCCCAGAACTTTCGGGCTCGTCGAATTCATCGATGGTCTCACGCAGCTCTGTACGGCTTTGTGATCCAGAGACGAGATAGATCGATGCTGGATTGGCAACAACATCGTTAAGTCGAGACTCTAGTTCTTCGACTTGCGCATTGCTATCTGCGAGGACGACCACCTTCTCTGTCGTGTGATGTTGAACGACGAGGTTGATGACAGCATCCAAGACTGGCGAAAGATTCCATTTCTTGGTCCGTCGTGAGAACAATCGCGTAACTAGTTCTCGGAACTCCTCGTCTTGCTGCTTCAGTTGGTTGCCTTCCTTGGTGTGGGAAAACCGCCGTAGGTCATCGTACGTTCTGAGTCGACGATCGGTTTTGAGTGTGAGTTCTCCTTGCGTGAGGCGGGTTTGGAAGTCACGAAATGCCTGGTCTGCCCGGGTTGCGACTTTCTGTAGATCGTCCCCAACGACATCGTATGGCGCATAGTGTACTTCCCAGTCGAAGGATGGAATGACACCGTCTGTTCTCGCCTCGGAGATCGTATATCGCTTGATTTCTGGCCCAATACTGTTCGAGAGTCGTTCTTTGATGCGTTGACTATCGCTTCCAGCATCGTCGACAGAGCCGGACATCGCCAGTACATCCCCGTCGAACTCGTCGAGGAGCGATCCCCATTCAGTGCCAGTAGCGTAATGATGAGCCTCGTCAAGTAAGACTAGATCGTATGCTATCTGGTGGTCGTTCACCAGCGATTGCGGAGTCCGGAAATGAATCGTCCCCCATTGGAGTGTGATGTCGTCACTGCCCTTCGTTCGCTCCTGTGGGATATTCAAGTGTTTTTCGAATGCACGACGCCACTGTTCGAGGATGAGGTCGCTGTGGGCGACGATAAGAATGTCATCGCTTCCATTTGACTCTGATTCAGATACCAAACCACCGATTGCTTGATCGGCCGGATGTAACTCCCCATACTGGAGCGCGATAGCACCAAGACCGAGAACGGTCTTGCCTGTGGCTGTTGCCATATCGACGTAGCCACGTCGGTCCTTTTTCCACCACTTTTGGAGTGCATCACGCTGGTGGTCCCACAGTGGGGTCATCATCTGTGGTTCGTCTAACAGCGACAGGAGTCCTCGTGAGGCACGGTCCTCAAATTTAGTCAACAACAGATCAACATTCGAGGCTATAGTCTCATTGCCGAATAGCTGCGTTGTTATATCAGATACTGTGGTACCGGAGAGATTGAACGAGACGCTCAGATCGTCACCAACATGTCGGGTAAGGAGTTTTTCAATGAGTGCCTCAGTTGCCTTTTCTACATCGTCGATACCAAAATCAGTCGTCGTGATTTCGTGACTTAATTCGTTGAGTTGGAACGCAAGCAAACCCAGCTTCTCGTCGTCGACTTGTTCTTCCAGGACTTTGGGCAGGTCGGCATACCGACCAGCCGTTTTCTTCAATCCTCGCCGATAATAGGTTCCTAATTCCCGTCCGAAGTCATCTTTAGAAAGAGTAAGGTCACTAATTTGAATCCCTGAAGAGATATCTTTAGCCGTGTCATCAATATAGGTCGACCACTCCGTTTTAGGGCGTTTGAGAAGGAACGCATCGTGGTATTCTTCTCCTATCGATTGTATCCCACGTGCCCGATCGTCGACAAGATCGTCAATATTTCGTCCCATTATATATACGAGCAGAGTAGCTACCACTTGCTAACTATTGGCGTGGTATGTAGGTTCCGTTGACAGGGGCAAGCGTTGTTAATTCATTATTTTGTTACATTCGTTGATTTTGTACTATCGATCTTGTCTAAAATCTTATCTATGAACTCGTGGCCACGACACCGTCCAGATTAGGGGATCTCTAAGGATTAGGAAATGGAGTACTTGACTTGTGATTAGTTATCCAAAATTCAGGTAATTTATCCTAACACGATATTATCTATATTGCCGAACCAGATCCTGGATTTCTCCCTTATCGAGCGGCTCAATCTTTACACGCTTGCCGTCAAAAGTGTAAAAGATCTCAGCTGTCACGGTTCGGTCTGGATACAGTTCAGACACAATGTGATAGTAGACACTCAATTGCTTACGATATTCGGATTCTGCGTGTTGATCTAAGTCAGTCTTGTGGTCGACAATTTCGATGCGGTCAGGAGTGATATGGAGGAGATCGATGATCCCAGAGATCGTCACACGCTCGCCGTCGACATCGACTGGAAGGAACGCCTGTTCCTCGGCTATGGTCTGTCCCTCCATCGAGTCTAACAGTACCTTGACGTTGGCTTCATCCTCGCTGTCGGGCTCTATATCCTCGCCGAGTACGTATGCCTCAGCGAAGTCGTGGACCTGTGAGCCAAACTCCATCCCGCGGCCACCAGTACCGTCGTCAAAGACAGCATCGTCAATGAACGTGTGTGGTGAGAACCGTGGAGACCCCTCACTCGCCGAGATTTCTACCTCGAAGGGAGACTCATCTACGGGCTCGGGCGTGAACGATGAAAGGTCGGGGTTGACAGCCTCGACGTCGACAGGAAGCTCCTCGAGAAACGTATTGGGATTCTCACCAGCGGTAAACACAACATGGTTCTCAGCGCGTGTGATGGCGACATAAAGCAATCTTCGTTCCTCATCATACTCGCGTGGGAGACATCGTCGGAGGACGTCTAGCTTCCAATTATCGTAGACGTACGGAACTCCATGAGCCACTTCCGAGTACAGTTTACGTCGACGGAGGCCGATGGGATCGTCGTAGGAGATATCAGTCCCACTTCCTCCTGAGGAAGGGAACTTATTGGTATTCATATTCGCGAGGATCACGATGGGATATTCGAGACCCTTCGTCGCGTGGATGGTCTGGACGGTCACTGAGTTGGTGCCAGCGCCAGCTTGGACCTCGTGTGTGCTGCCGGACTCGATTGCATCCTCAATGAACCGGATCAGATCGCCCCGGGTGAGCGTCGTAGCCTCGTACACTGACTGGACAGTATGGAGCACAACATCGGCCGTCGGACCCTCACAACCATATCGCTCAAATACGCGACGGGCAACGCCACCGAACGTCTCCAGTTTACGTAGCTCCTCCCGGAACCCGATCATCATCTCCGGATACGCCTCGTTTTTTAGGACTGCCTTTGACTCGTCGATTGTATAGCCTGCTTCCTCCAGGACGAGTGCCCAGCCGCGGTCGGCGTCCCGTTCAAGGATCCGGAACCATGCTAAGAGGAGCTTGGCAGCGTCAGTGCGGAACACCTCGATACCACCCTCGTACGCCATCGGAAGGCCACATTCCTCAGCCACATCCAACAGATCACGCCCGAAATCTCGAGTCCGCGTTACCACAGCTATATCACTGTACGTAGGTGCACGAAGTTCGCCATCTTTCTCAACCGCATAGGACTCGTTCCCAGTGATCTCATCGATTTTCGTGAGAATTGCTTCGTGTTCTTTGTCGCTGCGTATCGCCTCGATGATGCTGTTGTCGTAGTCAGCATCTGCAGTGAGCGACGTGATTTTCTCTCGAACGGCGTCGACATCGACTGATTCAGAGCTTGTCGCTGGTGTCGTGAGCGCATGCTCGGTGAAGTCCAACACCGACTGCGTCGAGCGGTAGTTGGTATCCAATTCAAGTTTCGTGACCGGTGTTGTGGGATACTGGATCCGGTCGTAGTCGTTGTTCAACTCCGTAGTGAACCGCTCAAGTCGCGTCTCGAACTCCCGGATGTTGTCGACATCAGCATATTGGAAACTGTAGATACTCTGTTTCCAGTCGCCGACCACACAGATATTGTTCGTCCCCGCCAGCAGTAGCGTCAGCTTGAACTGGATCTCACTGGAGTCCTGAAACTCGTCGACCATCACATATTCGTAGCCCAGCTCCTCCCGGAGTTCGTGGTCTTCGCACAATAGAACAAACGCGAACAGCTGGAGGAAGCTGAAGTTCAGATAATTGCGCCGGAGCGCAAACGAGAGGTAGGCGTGATACATGTCGTGAATGAACGTCTTGAGTTCCTCTCGGTCTTCCTCAAACACGCGACGGGCAACCGTGTCTGGTACCTGCTTACCGCCGTCACGAATTTCCCACCGTTCGGGAGCCTCCGGGAGGTAAGCCTTGTTCTCACCGTACTTATTGAGCTTCGCACGAAGGCGTGATTGTTTGCTCCCACCGTTCCGTGGTTCGTTAATCTCCTCAAACAGGTCCTCGAACGCCTCGAAATCGCCGTCAAGATGCGACTCGCCGTCGCGATACCAGCCCTTGGCCGTGGGGAACACGCCCTTCGCGGCAAGTTCCTTGATCAAATCAAGCAGTTCTGTGGTATCTGAGATGGCGGTGAAAAACGAGTTATACTCCGGATTAGTGTCCATAAACTGCCCGATGAACTCGTCGAACAGTGCCTCCTCAACTAGCTCATCCTCAAGGATCTGAGTTGACCCTGTAATCCGGTCATCGATACCGAGGTACGTCGGGACGGCATGGCCGTGTTCCTCCAGCAGATCGTTTGCCAGCGAGTGGAACGTCTGGATGGGTGCGTCTGTCAACTCCCGCATGCCATACTCACTTTGGCTCACGATCCGCTCCTTCATTTCGGCAGCCGCGTTGTTTGTGAACGTCACTAAGAGAATATCCGCAGGGTCAACATCACTCTGCTCGACAATCGTCGCGTACCGACGAGTGACGGTGAATGTCTTTCCGGTTCCGGCGCCAGCGTCGACGAGATGTAGTCCGTCTGTACTCTCAATGAGTCGACCTTGTTTCTCATTGGGATCGAAGTCGCTCATCGCTCACCCTCCAACAACAGGTCGCGGTTGTCGACGTACCTGTAGTTCGGCTCGCCAGCGAGGCCCTCCACAGGGAAGCGCTCGTCGCCAGCCAGTCGACGGTCGAGTTCGGTAAGACGGTCCTGGATGAATGTCTCGAATGCATCGAGATCGCTCTCGAAATAGTTACGCTCCCAGACACGGGTCATCTCCCGCATAGCCTGTTTGCTCCCCGTAGTCACGTACTTGTACTCACCAATAATGTCTTCCAACTGGTCAATCATCTGCTGGCCAAACGCCGATTCGATGAGTTCGTTGCTATCGGTTGTCTTCGGTGGCTTTTCCACCTCAAAGAGGTCATCGTACGCCTCATAATCTATTTTTGAAAGTATCTTTTGACATTTGTTCGCTCCATCCTCCAATAGATACTCAAAAAATTCTTCTCTGTTTACATACTCTTCTGGTGACGTGGGATAGTACGTCACAGTTGTCAGCGTATCCTCGATATCGACTTCACCCACAATAGCATCGTCTACTGTCTCAAGGAAGTGGAAGAATGTGAACTTCAGCCGCTCGTCCGGGAACTTTGAGCGCCAGTAGGTCAGGTATAACAGTGCCTGAAAGTTCGGCTCATCTGTCGGATCGTCGACCGAAGAGTGTTTCACCACATCACGTGCGCTTTTCTTCGAACCACTCTTGAAATCGGTCAGCTGGATTCGCGACTGAACCAAGTCGATCACACCGTTTATCCCGAGATCTTCGGCGTCGAACCGACGTTCAGTGACGGGCGAATCGACCGTTCGGTCGAAGTAATCAGCGATGATATTAGTGCCTCGTCCCGTTGAGGGTGTAAGAAAACTATCGTCAGTTGGCGGGTTTGCACCAAGATGAAAGATGATCGTTTTGAGACCGATTCGGTACTCCGTCCGGCGAGTTTCCTCGTCTACCGAGCGCATGAGTGGCCGCGCCTCTTCAAGCATGAACTCAACGGTTTCCTCGATCACAGTACTGTCGACAAACTCTGGATGGTTGACGTAGAATTCTGCGAAGTCGTGGAACAAATTACCCTCTGTGAAGTAATCTTTGTCCGGACTCTCAACCAACCGACTGAAATAGTAATCACGAGGTGAGTTGACATAAGTACTCAAGCTCGACTGGCTGATCGTCTCAACGGACTCTGTTGACACACTCGCAGACGTCTTCTCGAAGGCGGTTGGTGTTTCGAGATCGCTCCGTTGTGAGTGGGTCGTCGAGGGGAGGTCACTAAATCGATCGTACTCTTGTTCGAGTAGCTCCTCAAAGTAGAGACATGGAGTCACTGGGGACCCACCCGTGGAGTTTTGGACAAGATAGTGCTGCTTGCTGCCACTCTGGAGGAGGAGCTGAAATCCCTGAATATTGCGCGTATACTGTGCTTGCTGATCGACCCATGGTCGCCGTGGTGGCGAGTGAGTCCAGTCCTCATCAAGGCCGAGGAAGAAGACGACATCTCGTCCGACAAACGCCGCCGACTTTGCGTCTGCAAGGAGTACACCCTCGTTCTCACGATTAACCGGTACCTCGTACGATTGAAGGTAGAAAGATAGCTGGTCGACTCCGTGTTCAGTGACGGGTTCGTTTGCGATGCTGAGTGTGTCGAGTTCGTCACGGAATGTCTCAAGTTCGCAATTCGCTCGTTTCTTGAAGGCAGTTAGCGCCTCACCGAACGTGTATGTCTCAGCCTTACGACAGAAGTCAGTCAACCAGACAAGTTCGGGGGCCTCTGTCTGATACAACCGTTTTTCCTCGTGTGCAATGTCGAGGTCGATATTGAGCGTCGCAAGCAACGGACGTATCTCCTCAATGAGAGTCTCAGTCCCACGAAATGCCGTCCGAAGTAGCTGCAGAAACGCTCGGTGCTCCGCGAGGTCACTGAATCCTGGGCCTCCAAAGAACGGAATGCCAGCGGCTTCTAGCGCCGACTCAACAAGCGGTGAGTACTCGCTATTCTGATCCAATACAATGGCAACGTTCTCTGCATTCTTCACTGAGACCGAGTTTATGACGGCGTCGACGATAGCCGTGGTTGAGTCTAAAATACGGAACTCCGGCAGCTCGAAGGGATCGTCCGTGAACAGGTCGACCGTGTCGTACTCATCGGGGAGAAATGAGCGCTCCAACTGTGTGAGCATGTCAAAGCCGACGATGACTACGTCCTGATTTGGGTCGATGTTACCGATAGTGAGTTCCATCGATGCTGTGTCAATGTCAGCAATGCGCTTGACAGCACGCTCGGTTGCGTCGTCGACATACGCATCGTATTCAAGGATGGCGTTATGGGAGCCTTGGTGTTCCCAACACTGAAGAATATTTCCGATGGCGTAGGCAATCTGCTTCCACGAAATATCATCATGCTCAATTATATCAAGAAACGCGAGTCGATCTTCAGATTTCTCACGGCGGCCGGCAGCGAGCCGGCGCGGTGGGATTGCGAATGGGCCAAGATGCGGTTGGTCTAGCTGACGATTGAGTGCACTTGCCAGTGGCCCGTCGGGTGTAATAATGAGGTCATAGCTTTCGACCTCATTGTACAGCCTTTCGGGAGTTTTGGCTTTGGGGAAAGACACAATTAAAATAAAGTAATAGTATCTGATAAGTGTTTATCCCTAGAAAAATCTTAATAAGAGGAATAGAGAAGTTTACAGACGGTCCACTTTCAGTTTGACATATAACTATTACAAAAATCTAATTGCACCTTTAATTCAGATAACTGCTCTGCTATTACCCACAATTACTTATAGGACTGCAGAATCTTAGTTTACCGCTAAGCAGGTTGTGTCGGTAGTTTTATAATTTGGTGAAATGAATATCGCTTAATGAGTATCTTCGCAAATTCTTTCGAAATCGAGGTCCCGACACTACCTGCGGAAATATATAAAATTGATCCTCAACCTTCTGAGAGTGATCCTTGGCGGGCGCTTGATTCATATGAGGAGTCCATAGAGCGGACTTGCCGAGGAAGTGCCCACAGAATCAAAAACAGTGGTGACTGGGCGATTTTATCGATAGCAGCCACAGATAGCCAAGATGAACTTCAAGGGCCGGATGGAACAAGGCTTGTTCGCACCAGCGAGACAACTGTAGGGGGCGAGAACGGAAGATATCGGTCGTGTCGCAAAGTCCTCTAGAGTTTGCCGCTGAGAGTCCCGACGGTACTTAGTACAAACAAAAATACTGCGTTAGAATGGTGTGCACCAAGTGCACGTAGCTTAGAGAGCGTTAGAGATAGCACCGCCGAGTAGTCTACATGACCATAACTCGAAACTCTAGACCGCTTTGCGACGCGACCAAAGTCTTGATCGGGAACCTCGTTTGTCGGGAGACACGAACGTGTCATCTTTGACTACTGTGACTTCCAGCTATTGATGAGAACTGACCAACAATCTTCTAACCAAGAGCGTTGAAGTTTCTCTTCGACGGCGTCCTCCGCGTTCTGGACGGATTCAGAGTCGTTCATTGTTGTGGCACCTCTGTGACCTGCTCGTCGAGTGCATCCAGTCTGGTC
>Ga0306869_1000818_pt1 | contig 12948 bp, 7 predicted proteins | sample AntRauTorckE6833_FD_190421 | JGI IMG/M metagenome (GOLD analysis project Ga0306869, IMG submission 190421) | Saline lake microbial communities from Rauer Islands, Antarctica - Metagenome Torckler E6 #833 (v2) (version 2) | ecosystem: Environmental > Aquatic > Non-marine Saline and Alkaline >... | reverse complement strand
CGGACTCCGCATGAAGGCTCATGGCTGTGGGTACAATTGTTAAACTTGCATGATTTACGCGGTTCACGCATTTCCGGAAAAAAAAGCGATAATTCCCACGGTTCAATATTTACCAGACCAAATTCGCGGATGCCGGGCGTATCCACCAGGTAGCCGCCAAAGCAAAGCGGCAAAAGTCGGGCGTAGGTGGTTGTGTGGGTGCCTTTATTGGAGTAGTCGGATATGTTTTTAACCGCTCGATTAATATCCGGATCGATGGCATTGAGCAGACTTGTTTTCCCTACTCCCGAGGGTCCGATAAAGGCCGATGTATTGTCTTTCAGCAGATTCTTAAGCTTTTGCAGTGATGCTTCATCGTGTATGCTGGTGGTGCGTACCGGGTAACCAAGTGGTTCATATAATTCTCTTATTTGGCGGATAAATTCTTCAGCTTTTTCGGTGGCCAGGTCCATTTTATTGATGATAATAACCGGATTGAGCTGATAGGCTTCACACATCACTAAAAAGCGATTAATAAATCCTTCGTTTATTTTTGGCTTTATAATTGATTGCACAACCACGGCCTGATCAACATTGGAGGCTAAAATTTGCTGACCCTGCCGGCCATGCGTAGCTTGGCGGATGATGTAATTTTCCCGATCCTGAATTTCTTTTATGGTCCCATTTCCGTCATCATTAAAAGAAAAACTAACATAATCGCCCACTGCAATAGGGTTCGTAAGTTGAATATCTTCATCACGGAACCGGCCCGGCAGCCGGCATTCTACGAGCATATCTGCCTTGTTGGGTTTTACTTTATACCAGCTTCCGGTTGATTCTATGACGCGGCCTTTTTTCACTTTAATTCGCTTTGTAGTTAACGGTTATAAATATAGTTCTCAATTTGTATATGCATGGCAAATAAATTATCAGAGAGCTTCGAACTACTGACGTCTATTTCTCCCAAAGGGATCCCTTTGGGAGAAGACTTTTTTATAGTTTTGCAAAGCTCTCTATTAATGGTTGAATTTTTTGTCGCTTTAAAAAATCAGTCACCACAAAATAAAATCTTTTATGATCGTTAAAAAATCAGAAACGACGCCTTCTATTCTCCTGTTAAGATTCCAAATCAACTCTATTTAATGAAAGCAGTATTGAAATGCTTAAAAAATCTGATTATTTGATACTGACATCAGCCGTATTATCCTTGCTGGTATCGGTTTATCTGTGGTTCACCGGAAACAAGGAGGCCGGGCTTTTTGTGGGACTCTGGGTTCCATCGCTACTTAGTTTTGGCGTTTACTTTAAAACACAATTGGGGAGTGACAGCCATGGATGATCCTAATATATTTTTTATCGGTATCTTTATTATGGCTATTTTCTTGTGTGGAATTTGGCTGACAGTCTCAGACTTTAAAAATATCGGAGATCATAAGACCGATCGCCGAAAACATATTGATGAAGATATGAAAGTAGATAATTAAACGATTCGAGAGAAATAATGAACATCTTTAATATTCTCGTAGTCATTGGAATTATTGTAATTCTTATTGTCATCGCCGGATGGTTTACCATCAATAAATTCAATAACGATATTGAATCCGGTGAAACAGGTCGCCGAAAACACATTGAGGAAGATGTGCAAGTAGATAAACGAAAGGCAGACCAGTAATTAAATTGATCTGCCCACCGAATAACAAAGTACAATTTAGGTTATTCCATGACAACGGTTTCGCTTTGTGAATCTCCTGATTTTTGAGCTGATCCATTTTGTGATTTATGCCTTTCAGATACGGTAAAGTATTTGCCGGGGTCCTCAACCGTTTCGTCTTCCAGTACGGTATTTAAAATGGGGTCCATTCGCTCAAGATACTGCACTTCCATATTGCCCATTACATCATCTTCAATTTCGTGGACATCTTTCTCATTTTTCTGGGGCAAAAGAACCTTGTCGATACCGGCTCGCTTGGCGGCAAGAACCTTCTCTTTAATGCCACCTACAGGTAGCACGAGCCCACGCAGCGTAATTTCACCGGTCATAGCCAGCGTGCCTTTCACTTTGCGCTGGGTGAAGATTGACGACACCGCCGAAAAGATAGATACGCCAGCCGAGGGTCCGTCTTTGGGAACAGCGCCTTTGGGTACGTGGATGTGCAGATCCCAGTATTTAAAGGCATCCTCTGGAATGTTCAATTCATCCGAATGGGCCTTAAGATACGACATAGCCAGCATGGCTGACTCTTTCATTACATCACCCAGTTGACCGGTAATATGAATTTTGCCGCTGCCTTTGCTTACACTTGCTTCAATAAATAAAATATCACCGCCGTAAGGAGTCCAGGCGAGGCCGGTAGCCACGCCGGGAACCGTGGTGCGTTCGGCTACTTCAGAGAAGTATTTGCGTTTGCCGAGATATTCGTCCACTTCATTGACGCCCACCTTAAAGGGAGGGTCTTGGCCTTTGGCAATTTTTGCGGCTACACCGCGACAGACGGACCCAATTTCGCGTTCCAGCGAGCGCACGCCGGATTCTCGCGTGTATTCATCAATAATCTTATCAAGCCCGGGGGTAGTAATTTTAATCTGTTCTTCTTTGAGTCCATTCTCTTTTATCTGCTTGGGAATAAGATGCTGCTTGGCAATTTCACGTTTTTCCTGCAAGGTGTATCCGCTGATGTTGATGATTTCCATGCGATCACGCAGCGGAGCCGGAATGGTATCCAGCGAGTTGGCTGTGGCGATGAACATCACGTTGGAAAGATCATATTCCAGCTCAAGAAAATTGTCCGAGAAGCTGTCATTTTGCTCCGGGTCAAGCACCTCAAGCAGGGCAGAGGTGGGGTCACCACGGTGTGATCTGCTCACTTTATCAATTTCATCAAGCATCATCACGGGGTTGCTCTTGCCCGCTTTTTTCATGGAGCGAAGGATACGTCCCGGCATGGCGCCAATATAGGTGCGGCGGTGCCCGCGAATTTCGGCTTCATCATGAATACCGCCCAGACTGAATCGCTCAAAATTTCGATTTAGCGCACGGGCAATGGATTTTCCAAGCGAGGTTTTACCCACTCCGGGAGGGCCGTAAAAGCAAAGAATCGGAGCCTTCATATCTTCTTTAAGCTTCAGGACGGCTAAATATTCAATGATACGCTTCTTAACTTTATCGAGACCGTAGTGATCTTCATCAAGCACCTGTTGGGCATTATCCAGGTCAAGGTTATCATTGGAATATTCATTCCAAGGGAGATCAAGAATCCATTCGATGTAGCTGTGAATAATGCCGTAATTTGGAGAAGAGCTGGGCGTTCGTTCGAGTCGTCCCAATTCTTTTTCGACAGTTTCGGCAGCCTCTTCGGGTAAATCTTTTTCCCCCAGTTTTTCGCGCAGATTTACAACTTCCTGCTGCTCGCTGTCTTCGCCCAGGGCTTCTTGTATGGCTTTCATTTGTTGGCGCAGATAAAAATCACGCTGCTGGTCATCAATATCCGTTTTTACTTTCGATCGTATCTCTTCACTTAAACTAAGCACTTGAAGTTCTTTATTGAGAAACTCCATCACTTTTTCAAGTCGGTCTGCAAATTGCTTGATTTCAAGCACCTGCTGTTTATCGCTATTCGAAACATTGAGGTTCGATGAAATAAAATTCAGCAAGAAGGTGGGGCTGTTGATGTTGTTAATTGCAATAGACGCCTCGGATGGAATATTGGGCGAAAGATTAACAATCTTGGAAGCGGTTTCTTTAACCGAACGCATGGATGCTTCAAGTTCAGGACCGCTTAAATTCAGCTCTTGACGAAAGGCTTCCACATCAGCCCGAAAAAAGGGGTCGATTTGCGTAAATTCCTGAACCTCAAATGTTGTTTTGCCCTGAATGACAATGCTTTTGCTGCCGTCGGGCATTTTAATGAGCTTGAGAATTTGAGCTACCGTACCGATTTGATACAGATCTCCAGAATCAGGATCCTCTTTATTTTCATTTTTCTGGGATACGACCCCAATCGTTTTGTTCGTGGCATGCGCTTCTTTGACCAATGCCAGCGAACGATCGCGGCCTACCGTGATGGGTACCACAACGCCCGGGAAAAGCACGGTGTTTTTAAGCGGGAGGATGGGCAAACTATCCGGTACCTCAGATTGTGTTAGCTGCTTTTCCTCCTCTTCGGACATGAGCGGAATAGCCTGCTCAAAATCATCAAACTGTTCTTGGTCTTCAAGATCTTCGACGTTGATATCGTTTTTAAGAAAATTATTCATGTAATACACGATGATTTAAAATGCGTTTAATCTTTATTTGCAATAAGTGCAAAATGAGTTCCAAGAAAGTCGCTCCTACCAATTAGTCATATTTAATGGCAAAATTACAACTCTAACCCTGTTGGTCTGTGAATGTTGACAGCATGGCAGAATAAAAAAATACCTTCCTAATTCAACCGACTACACGCAGCTTGGCAACACGAAGCATTAGTGTTTTACGCCCCCGACCTTTAAAGAAAATCACCACTTTTGTCTTTTCGTCGGTTCCGCTGCGATTAATGATTTTTCCCTTCCCAAAAACATTATGTTCAACCTTGGCGCCCACTTGAAAAGGATCTTCATCGGGATTGTCATAGTGGACGGTGGTATCGTCGTCGGCATTGCGATTATTTTTATTGTACAGCGGCTGTTTCCAATCATATTCTACTTTTGTACCATTGTCTGATGATGGGTCGCCGCCATTATTGGAAAAACGATCATTTTTTTGGTTGATGGTTGAACCGGTTTCGGTGCGCACCACATCAGAACTTACTTCATCAAGAAAGCGTGATCGCATCATGGCTTTCTCTTCACCATACTTGTAGCGGCTACGGCAATAACTAAAAAAGAGATGTTCCTGAGCCCGGGTTATCGCTACATAAAACAGCCGCCGTTCTTCTTCAATATTGGCCTCGTCACCATTGCGCCCGCCCATGGGGAAGAGATCTTCTTCAAGCCCAACCGAAAATACCACCGGAAATTCAAGCCCTTTAGAACCGTGGACGGTCATAAGTGTTACGGCCGGTTTGTCCTCATCATATTTATCGCTGTCGGTAATAAGCGTTATTTCTTGCAGAAAAGAACTGAGATTCGGATTTTTATTACTCTTCTGGAAATACGAAATAGCATTTTCAAGCTCCAGAATATTTTCACGGCGTGACATGGATTTGGGTGAATTTTCCTCTACCAGCGACTTCATATAGCCGGACTTTTCGAGCAATTTCTTTACCACCTCGGTCAGCGGAGTATCATTATTGAGATCAGCTTTCAGTTCTTTCATCATCGCCAGGAACTTCTTCACGCTTCTTTCTGCCGGTTTGTAGATGTCAATTTCTCCCACATTTTCAAGGATTTGCCAGATCGATTGCCCGGTGGCGCGCGCGCGGCTGGTTAAATCATGGAGTGATTTATTGCCAATGCCCCGCGAGGGTTCATTGATAATGCGCCGGAGATTGGTGTCATCATTCGGGTTCACCAGCAACGTTAAATAGGCCATAATATCCTTCACTTCCTTGCGCTGATAAAATGAAAGTCCACCCACTAACTGATATGGAATACGCTTGCGGCGCAGTGTTTCTTCAAAAACACGGCTCTGATAATTGGTGCGATAAAGCACAGCATAATCATTGTATTGATATCCGTGCCTTGCCTTTAACTCATTAATATAATCGGCCACGCGATTAGCTTCATCACGTTCATCATAATTTTCAAGCAGGGTAATGGTGTCACCGGTATCATTATCGGTCCACAGCGTTTTATCCAGCTGACCGCTGTTATTTTTAATAATAGAATCAGCCGCCTTTAGAATCGCTTTGGTAGAGCGGTAATTTTGTTCCAGCGGAATTTGCGTGGCGTTTTCGTAATCATTCTTGAAGTTTAAAATATTGGTGATGTCCGCGCCCCGAAACGAGTAGATACTTTGGGCATCATCACCCACAACGCACATATTTTTGTATTTGCTGCCCAGCATATTTGTAACCGTGTATTGTGCGTGGTTGGTATCCTGATACTCATCAATGAGGATATACTTAAAACGATCCTGATACTTTTCCAGTATTTCCGGATGCTTGTTGAACAACTCAATAGGTTTGATGAGTAAATCATCAAAATCCATGGCATTTTGCTGCTTCAGGCGTGTTACGTAAATCTCGTACATCTTCGCGGTGATGTCGTCGAGCGTGCTTTGCACAAATTGTTCGCGATACCGGCCGGGGTGAATAAGTTCATTTTTGGCATCACTGATGCGCCGGTGAATGGTACGCGGTTTGATGTCTTTGGGATCATAATTATTCTCCCGCAGAATTTGTTTAATGGCATTTTGGGAGTCATTGGTATCGTAAATGGAATAGCTGGAATCGTACCCAATTTTATCGGCCTCGTACCGCAGTATTTTAGAAAATATCGAGTGAAAGGTGCCCATCCATAGGCGGGGAGCTTTTTCGCCAATGAGGTTTTGAATGCGTTCTTTCATCTCCCGGGCGGCCTTGTTGGTAAAGGTGAGCGCCAGAATTTCATCCGGATGCGCTTTACCCTGATTCATGAGGTAGGCAATGCGATAGGTGAGCACGCGCGTTTTGCCGCTGCCCGCGCCGGCTACAATCAGCAGGGGGCCGTCTTCGTGGGTGACCGCCTTTTTCTGCTGCTCATTAAGGTCGTTTATAAAATCAGGTTCTTTCTGCATAAAAAATTCAATCTGTTTTGAGCCCTTATCAACGGATTCGTATAGAGGTTAAACTTTAAATCCGTAAAAATCTGCTTAATCAGCGTTATCCGTGTTCTATCTCGCTTAAAATTTCTCGTAACTTTGAGAGGCTATTTTTTGTGTCTTGTCTTTTATCTCGTTCGCGCTTAACCACATCATCGGGCGCATTTTTAACAAATTGTTCGTTATTAAGCTTTCCGTTTATAGATTTCAAAAATCCTTCCAGTCGGTCAATTTCTTTTTCGGTACGTTTCTGTTCTTTCTCCAGATCAATGATTTCCTCAAGCGGAATAAAGATTTCCGAACCCTCTACCACGGCTGAGGCTGATGTTTTGGGTTTTGGAAGGTCTGCCGCAACGTTAAAAGATGAAACGTTCTGCAGTTTCTTAAAAATCCATTCATTATCTCGAATAACGGAAGCATTATCTTTAGAATCGGCATTGATATATAAATTAACAGCCGTTTTGGACGGCACGCTAAATTCCGCTCGAATATTGCGGATCGCAGAGATCATCTTTTGAACGAGTGAAAAAGAACGAAGGTCTTTTTGAGAAATACGGGATTGATCGAATTCCGGCCAGGAGGTGACAATCATGGCTTCATCAGTGGAACGAGAGCGGATATGCTGCCAAATTTCTTCGGTAATAAACGGCATAAACGGGTGAAGCAGCTTCATCAGCTCTTCAAAGAAAATGAAGCCTCGTGCAAGTTTTTCAGGCGGGATATTCGCACCCTGCTCATCGGCTTTGATGAGCTCGATGTACCAGTCGCAAAAATCATCCCAGATGAGTGAATAAATTTCTTTAAGCGCATCATTCAGCCGGAACTGCTCCATATGGGTATTAACCGCGTCTATGGTTTGATGCAGGCGTGCCATCATCCAGCGGTCGGCTAAATTGTCGTCATCAATTTGTAGGCTTTCTGCTAAGTCGCCCTCCGGGGTTTTATTCATGTTCAAAAACCGAAAAGCGTTCCAAATTTTATTGGCAAAATTGCGACCTTGCTCGCATAATTTTTTCTCAAACAACAGATCATTTCCTGCCGGTGAAGAAAACAGCATCCCCACGCGCACGCCGTCGGCCCCGTATTGTTCAATAAGGGTGAGCGGATCGGGTGAATTGCCCAGTGATTTCGACATTTTTTGGCGCTGACTGTCGCGCACAATACCGGTGTAATACACATTGCTGAATGGCTTTTCATCGCGAAATTCATAGCCGGCCATAATCATCCGTGCCACCCAGAAAAACATAATTTCCGGGGCCGTCACCAGATCATTGGTGGGGTAGTAATAGTTAATTTCTTTATTATCGGGATCGTTGATTCCGCCAAAGACACTGATGGGCCAAAGCCATGATGAGAACCAAGTATCAAGCACGTCTTCATCCTGATTTAAACCTTTGGTTGATAATGGCTTACCGGCTTTTTCTTGCGCTTTTTGTAGCGCATCATTTTCATCCTTTGCAATAACATAATCTTCTTTACCGTCGCCAAAATACCAGGCCGGAATACGCTGGCCCCACCAAAGTTGACGAGAGATGCACCAGTCGCGAATATTTTCCATCCAGTGGCGGTACGAATTTTTAAATTTTTCCGGATGAAACTGAATGTTATCGGATTCTACATTTTGCAGGGCGGGCTTGGCCAAATCATCCATTTTACAGAACCATTGCAGCGAAAGTCGCGGCTCAATCACGGCATCTGTACGCTCCGAATAACCCATTTTGCTGGCTATAGTCTCGGTCTTTAGCAACTGCCCGGATTCGGTAAGATCATCAATAATTAGTTTACGAGCTTCAAAGCGATCTTTCCCTACATAATGCTGCGCCGACTCATTGAGCGAAGCATCAGCGTTGAGCATATCGATGATTTCAAGATCATGCCGCTGACCAATCTCGTAATCATTTTCATCATGGGCCGGGGTGATTTTAAGGCAGCCCGTACCAAATTCGGGATCCACATAATCATCGGAGATGATGGGTACTTCACGCTCAACCACCGGAATGATGGCCGTTTTCCCAATCAGGTGGGTGAACCGTTCATCATTTGGGTTCACGCACACCGCGGTGTCAGCCAAAATTGTTTCCGGGCGCGTGGTAGCAATGGTTACGGTTTCGTCATCACCCTTAATGGCGTACTGCACATGATAAAACTCGGATTGCTCCTCGCGGTCCATTACTTCTTCATCCGATAGTGCGGTCTGCGCTTCCGGGTCCCAGTTAATCATGCGTTTACCGCGGTAAATATAGCCGCGTTCGTAAAGCTCAATAAAGCAATCGATTACCGAATCGTAAAGATCATCCTCCAGGGTAAACCGGGTACGTTGCCAATCGCAGGAGGCACCCAATTTCTTTAGCTGCTCAAGAATAATTCCACCATGTTCGTCGGTCCATTCCCAAGCGTGTTCGAGAAATTCGTCGCGACTGAGATCAGCTTTAGTTATGCCTTGCTTACGCAACTTTTGAACCACCTTGGCTTCCGTTGCAATAGAGGCATGGTCAGTGCCGGGCACCCAGCAGGCATTTTTGCCAAGCATACGCGCGCGGCGTACCAGTACATCTTGAATCGTGTTGTTGAGCATATGTCCCATATGCAGCACGCCGGTAACATTCGGCGGCGGGATAACCACCGTATATGATTCGCGCTCATCCGGTTCGGAATGGAAATAGCCATTTTCTTCCCAATAGGCGTACCATTTTTTTTCGGTCTCAATGGGGTTATAGTGCTTGGGTATGTCGTTTGTAGAGTCGTTATCGTTCAAAATTTTCAATAATTTTTTTGCTTGATCAGTGTATTAATAAAGTAGAGAGATTTGGTAAATCGCTCATGAAATTTAGTTGAAGAATTAAAGGAAGAATTTTAAATACGACCTTATGTATAAGTATTTTAAGCATCAATGAAAGGTGTGAGCTGATTTATAAAATATCATTGAGCGGATTAACAATCCGCTCTACATCAAAATCAGTTTAGTATGCGCTTTTATTTTAGGCGTTTCAAACGTACTCCAAAGTGTCCGTCGCACCCATGCTCATGTGGAAATGTTTGATACGCTTTCCCGTCTTCAATGATGACTTCCTCAGGCAAATAGTCTTCAACAGATTCCAACTCAAAGTTGTCATGTTCATCGAGGAAGTTCGAAACCTGACCCATATTTTCTTCTTCCTCAAGGGAGCAGGTGCTATAGACCAGACGGCCGCCTTTTTTGACCATACCCGCAGCTGATTTGAGCAGACGTTCTTGCAATTCAACTGAATAATCCAACTCATCCTCATCACGCTGCCAGCGAAGATCAGCTCGTTTACTCAATACGCCGGTTCCAGTGCAGGGCGCATCAAGCAGTACAGCGTCGACTTCATCCAGTTCAATATCCGTAGCATCTCCACGGCGAATTTTAATATTTTCTGCGTGACATCGCACTGCGCTGTCGGCCAGTTTTTCAAGCCGTTCAGATGAAATATCGACGGCAAGGATGTCTCCTTCTGCGTTCATTAGATCAGACATCACCACGCTCTTGGTGCCCGGTGCTGCACAGAGATCATAAATAGATTCCCCCGGCTCAGGATCGAGTAAAAAAGGAGCAAAGCCAGAGGCAATATCCTGGATTTGGCAGAAACCTTTGTCCAGCCATTTATTTGAAATGAACGGCGCAACAGAATCAACCTCAAAATAACCCGGCAGCCAATCACTGGGGGTGAATGGGATGTCTTTTTTCGTCATCCTAAGCTGAAAGTTTTCGGTTTTTGTCCGCAGGTTATTAGCTCTAACAAAGTAAACGGGCCGCTTATTGTTAGCCTGCATCAGCGCAAATGCTTCGCGTTCACCAAAGCGATCTCTCCAGCGCTGCACCATCCATTCCGGGTGCGAAAAGGTAACGGAAACCAATTTGTTGCGATCTTCAAACGAAGGCTTGGGCAAATCCTCAGCATCGCGCTGCAAGTTGCGCATGATGGCGTTCACCAGATCACCGGTACGGGAGCCGAGCTTTAATTTTGCAAGCTTAACGGCCTCGTTGATGGCAGCATAATCAGGCGTACTGTCCATATAAAGCATATCATACACGCCGAGACGCAAAATATTTTTGAGGCTGGTTTTCATTTCATCCATGGCCACATTGGAGAAGTGCCCGATTAAAAAATCGAGGTACGATCGTTTGCGCAATATATTTTGTACATACTCCCGAATTTCGGCCCGTTCGCGACGTTCAAGACGATCAGCCGCGGCATAGCTGAGGGTATCTGTTTCATCAAATTTTATTAAAATTTCTACACTGACTGACCGGGAAGTAGCTTCAGTTTCCAAAGGAAAATAATTTAACGATTGAAATTATTGTGTGTGTGCTGAAAGGCTATCAAAAGAATATTTTACAGCCAAAAGCCGAGTGCAAAAATACAGTTTTGCAAAGGGAGTTGCTAATCATTTCTTTCGCTGTATTTGGGGTGAAAAATAAAGGAAAAAAATTTTCAACTTTGGTAATTTCAACGCTATTGTCGGGTGATTTGTTTATCGTAAGGGTAGGTGAGGTCATATATAAATCGGAGTGTTTTTGCCTGGCCCGGCTCCAACTTTATATTCCATTTTAGCTTGCCGGTTGACTCATCGAAAGAAGCACCCGAGCGTTCTTCTAAATCGATTTCGATATCCTCATTAGACGAAAGCGGTATTTGGTCAAGTACACTAATATTAATTTCCGTTGATTTTGTATTACGTACGGTAATATCCCAGCCTTTGGTTTCGGTAACTTTATTACCAAAGAAATTTTTCTCTTGGAATGATTCAATCTGTATACGCTCCACCACCACGCCTTTATCCTTGCCAAGCGTAAACGACAGGGTATCTTGCACGGTTGAAGGTTGAATAACTGTTTTTCCAACAAATGATTGACCCAGAAAAAGGCTTGCTTGGCCCCGTAATAAATTGAGGGATTCCCAGTCACCGACTTGGGCTGTTAAAAATGCTTTTTCATGTTTTTTAGGAATTGTTTGATAATAATATTTTGCCGGCAAACGGTAAGATTCCACGGCAACCGTTTTCTCTGGTGCATCAGATTTGATGGTATAGCGATTTTCAATCTCAAAACTGAAAGTCGTTTGTCCTTCTCTTAATTGAGTCTGGACTGGTAAGGCAGCAGCTTGACCAGGCTCATCCAGAGCTAATTCTGCATTAATATTTATTTTTTGACGCTGGATTCTAAAAAAATCAATATAAACAGGATCAATTGAAGGCAGTGTAGTAGTGCGGCGGGGGTCGGCAGAGGAGATGGTCAGATTTACATCACGCCAGTCGACCCCGGTATTTTGCCGTATATTTGCTTTGTATCGTAAATTAAGCGGACCATCAGTTTCATCCACACGCACATCATAAGAGGGATACCAACGAGCTGCCGGTACAAAGTAACGCAACAAAAAGGTCACTTCTTGCGCTTGTTCAGATTGCACCGCCATGAGTATAGCTCCGCCGGCCCGTCGGTTTTTTCTTTTGAGCTGCTCAATCTGTTGATCAATATCATTGAGTTCTTCCCGCAGCGTTTTTAACTGTTTAGCTATTTCAATCTTTTTGTTTTCTATGCGATTATACTGTTGGGTAAAGTAATCCATGGCCTGTTTTATTTCGGATGCTGAAACGGTTGCGTTGTCACCGCTCAAGTCTTGGTTGGCGGCTAAAAAATTCAGCCGTTTATTAAGTACCGAAAGGGCCGCTTGCTTGTGGTTGATGGAATCAGCGATCACTTCCTTCCGACTTTCAAGATCATTAAATTTATCTGAAGTCGAATGATTTTCTTCAGTGCCCGCAGTTTTGGAAATAGATTCAAGGATCAAATTCCCACCGGTATCCAGCTGAATGGATTCTTCTCGCAACGAGCTCGAAAGTCCTGTAAATTGAATATAATTTGTACCCCGTTGAAGATTTACCGAAGAAGTACGCTGAACCTGCGCACCGGAAAGATATACCGTGGCCGATTGAACCTCAGAATTGACGACGGTGGTATCAGCTGGAGATGATTGAAATAAAAGTGTCAGGGAAAGAAATAATATTTGCATAGAAAAGAATTTAGTCTGTGTTTAATCAATTATAAACTTCATATTTGAGATCAAAAAGAGTTTCAATAATTTCATAGAAAGTAGGGGAAATAATTTAGACAGACACTTTGCCTTTTCAACGAAAAAAGCATAACTTTTGCCGCCTCAGAGCGATGCACAAATCACACTAAATTAAACTTATTTCAATAGATTTTAACTGATGAATAAAGGAAAAATTGC
>Ga0306869_1000813_pt1 | contig 13014 bp, 17 predicted proteins | sample AntRauTorckE6833_FD_190421 | JGI IMG/M metagenome (GOLD analysis project Ga0306869, IMG submission 190421) | Saline lake microbial communities from Rauer Islands, Antarctica - Metagenome Torckler E6 #833 (v2) (version 2) | ecosystem: Environmental > Aquatic > Non-marine Saline and Alkaline >... | reverse complement strand
TAATCAATGGCAAAAAATTCTTTCATTTGATTACACTGCATATACAGCTAATGCATTCACTCTTAAAGTAGTGTTCACAGGGGTCCATCCTATAAACCATGTAATTGCGGATGTTCATTTTGGCTATAAAAATCAAAATGGAATACATCAGACACACGCAAAGATTGTGAATTACGGGGTGAACAACTTGCTTTACACACAATTTTCAGTTCGACTGGACGAAACTAATGAAAGAATAATTCTATACGCTCAAATTGTAAGCGCATACATGGTTCCAGATTACACAATAATCGGATCAAAGAACGTGAATCCGACTTGGTATGGAACTATTCTTTCGTCGCTATCCGGCGAACCTGACGATACTTGGGATTCTTACTTTGTTGACGACTATAAAGGATATGTGACACTATAACAATTAATTAAGATAACAAAATGAAAAATCTAACAATCACACCAGAATTAGCAAGAGAATTACACCAGTATATCTCCTCCACTCCAACGGGAGATGTTCCTTTTGACAGGGTATTTAAGATGCTAGCCAAACTTGAGCAGCTGGAACCCGCGAAGGACGAACAACCAGTAGATAAACCTAAGAAATAAGGCTAAGTAGTTGTTAGTCTTGACGTTAGCACGTAAACAATGTAAACAATGTAAACAATCATTGTTTACCTCCGCACACCGCTCCACGTCTACGTTACAGCTTGCTGTAAACAATGTAAACAATAAAAACTATAAACTTTTTGTGGTTATATATTAATAGTATATAGGCGTTATCATATAGCAATATAGCCATATAGCCATATAAAGTTAGGGATTTATTGTTTACATTGTTTACCGGCTATTTTTAGGGGGTCAAGTATTTAACAGTTAGATAGATACGCGTAAACAATAAAAGTAAACAATATTTTTTATTGTTTATCTGGCGAATTTATTTTGTAGTTAAGAAAATATGTTTTATCTTTGACTCAAACAATATCTAAGATATGAAGATAGACTTAAAACAAATAATCGAGAAAATGGAGATGAGCAAAAAAGAAGTTGCTACCGAACTTTTCCCGGTTAACAAATTTCCGGTTCTTGCCCTTAATCGGGTGCTCGCCGGAGAAGCTGTATTAGACGCTGACCAAATCAGTAAGCTGTCTATGCTCTCTGGACTCTCACCGAACGAGATGTTCTCATCATGGAAGATGAAAAGCAGAATGGGCATACATACTCTAACCAGTGGCAACTATCGTGCGGATCTTGATATGCACTCCGGAACCACTAAAATCTTTTATAAAGGGTCTTTGGATCACGAATTTATAATCCACAAGACCAACATTGAATTAAGTGAATTTATAAACATGTTAAACACCAAAATTGAAGAATGATGATTAAGTTAAAAATTGAATTAGATGCTGGCAATGCTCAGCAAATGGAGGCAGCCTCTGTTTTTTTCAGCAGGCTGGCAGCGCTAAAAGATCAAAGAACTATTAACTTTGAGCCGCAAGAAGCACCTGTAAAAGAAAAAACAGAAACTCCTGCCGAAGAGCCGGAAACCCCGGAAGTTAGAAAACCAGGTGAGCCTTCCCCCGGAAAAAGCAGAAGAACCAAAGCCGAGATTCAGGAGGATGAGGAGCGTGAACAGAAAGAGCAGGAAGAGCAGGAAGAGCAGGAAGAAGAGCAGGAAGAGCAGGACAGCTCAGTGAATATCGACGACCTGCGGGCTATCGTATCCAAGAAGGCCAACACCCACCGGACAGATATTAAGAAAAAGCTCACAGAGCTTGGAGCGAATAATATCTCTGGCCTTGAAAAGAAGCATTTCCCTGACTTCTATGAATTTTTAGAAGCCCTGAAATAGTGGCAGAAGTGAAACACAAAAACCGGAAGCACGCACTCTTGTCTGCTTCCGGGGCTTCTCGATGGCTTAGTTGCACTCCAAGTGCACGACTGGAAGAGGAGTTCGGAGAGGATTCTAGATCAGCTTATGCTGCGGAGGGCACTTTGGCTCATGAGTTCGGTGATCTGGAACTGAAACTAAAGTTCGGCTTCATAAAAAAAGCGGAGCACACAAAGCAGCGCAAACGACTTGAGAAGAATGAGTTTTACTCATCTGAAATGGATGATGAAGTAGATAAGTACGTCGAGTACGTATCAGAACAGTTTGCCATGGCCAAGAGGGAGCATAACGGTGCCACCCTGATAGTCGAGGAGAGAGTCGATTTAACGGAGTATATCGAAGAGGGTTTTGGAACCTGTGATGCTAACGTTATAGCTGATGAAACCCTCGAGGTTATAGACTTGAAGTATGGCAAAGGCGTGAAGGTTTACGCTGACAACAACGAGCAGCTGAAACTTTACGGCCTTGGAGCTCTACGCATATATGACTTGGCCTATGACATTCAGAAAGTTAGGCTGACAATTTTCCAACCCAGGCTCGATCACTACTCATCATGGGAGATAGATGCCGAAGAACTTAGAAGCTGGGGTGAAAAAGAAGTCAAACCTAAAGCTGAACTTGCTTACCAGGGAGAGGGGTTGCAACATGCAGGCGAGCACTGCCGGTGGTGCAAAGTCAAAGCGAAATGCGCTACTCTGGCGAGCTATAACACAAGCCTTGCTAAACATGAGTTCAAGTCTCCGCATCTTCTAACCGACGATCTCTTATTGAAAGTCTACAATCAGCTAGACTTATTAAATGATTGGGCCAACGCTGTGCGGGAACATTTCTTGAAAGAGGCTATAAACGGTAAGAAGTGGCCGGGTTACAAACTTGTAACCGGCAAAAGCAATCGCAAGTGGGCGGATGAAGCCAAAGTACAAGAGGCACTTAAAAAACTTGGATTTGATCAGGAGAAATACATCAACTCCAAACTGAAAGGTATAGGGGATATAGAGAAGCTGGTAGGTAAAAAAGAGTTTCCCGATGTTCTTGGCTCGTGGGTTGAGAAGCCTGAAGGGAAACCAACTCTGACAGTTGAATCTGATAAGCGTCCTGCGTTAAACTCAGATCAACAAGCTAAAGAAGATTTCAATTAACACATCTAAATTTAATAAAAATGGCAAAAGTAATCACAGGAAAAGTGCGCTTTAGTTACGCACACGTATTCGAGCCTTCAGCAGCACAAGAAGGCCAGGAAAAGAAGTATTCAGTATCTATTCTCATCGACAAAGAAGATAAGTCGACTCTAAAGAAGATAGAGGCCGCAGTTGAAGCAGCTAAACAGGAGGGTAAAACGAAGTTCGGGGGTAAAGTACCGGGCAATCTAAAACTCCCCCTGCGCGATGGCGATCTCGAGAGAGAAGACGACCCGAATTACGAGGGTATGATGTTTGTCAACGCTACCAGCAAAAACAAGCCCGGTATCGTAGATGAAAATCTCGAACCTCTGATGGACAAAGAAGAGTTCTATAGTGGGTGTTATGGCCGCGCGTCGGTCAATTTTTACCCCTTTAATGTTTCAGGAAACAAGGGCATCGCTTGCGGACTTAACAACCTTCAGAAGACTTTCGAGGGCGACAGACTTAGTGGAGGACCTTCAGCAGAGGACGATTTCGGAAGTGCTGACGATGATTTCGGAAGTGCTGACGATCTGTTATAACATGTCAATGTGTGACAGGGTGGTCGCCGGAGGTTATGAGCCTCCGTAAAGCGACCACCTAACGGGGAGATAGCTTAGAGGTAAAGCCAGAGAACGTAGGTTCGAATCCTGCTCTCCCCGCAAATTAAATACGATACGACTTATGGATTTACACATTGACATAGAGACGTATAGCTCCGTTGACCTCAGAACTTCCGGCGCTTATAAGTACGTCGAATCATTAGATTTCGAGATACTTCTTATTGCCTACGCTTTCAACGAAGAGCCGGTGAGGATAATCGACCTGGCCGCAGGAGAAGAAATCCCTGAGACACTCAAGGCAGCTATTAAAAGCCAAGATGTTGTAAAACATGCCCACAATGCAACTTTCGAACGGGCGGCTTTTAACACGGCGGGGCTTTTTACCACGCCCAACCAATGGCGCTGCTCCATGGCCAAGGCCGCATACTGCGGTTTTCCGCTCTCCCTTGAAAACGTATCTACAGCCCTGAAGTTAGAAGAGAAAGGCAAAGCCACCACAGGAAGAGCACTTATAAAGTATTTCTGTGAACCTTGTAAACCATCTAAAATAAACCTGGGAAGGACCAGAAATCTGCCCGGGCATGAGCCCGCCAAGTGGGAAGCGTTCAAAGACTATTGTAAGCAGGATGTGGAAGCAGAGAGAAGCGTGGATCAAAAGCTCTCCGGATACAACCTCCCACGGAAAGAGATTTTAATGTATACATTAGATCAGCAGATTAACGACAGAGGTATACAAGTCGACCTTGAGCTAGCTGAGAAGGCTTACCAGATGGATGCCTCAAACACTACCGCCCTTAAAAAAGGCATGAAAGAATTAACGGGCATAGATAACCCGAACAGCCCGGTCCAGCTCAAAGAGTGGCTAGGTAACGCTATGGGAAAAGAAATAACATCATTAGCGAAGGCCGAAATAGACCCCTTAATCCATGAAGCTGGGCCGGGTATTGTTTCAGAAGTGTTAGGGCTTAGAAAAAGAGCAGCCAAAACATCCATTAAGAAATACGCAGCCATGCTTAACTGCACCTGCCAGGATGGGCGAGCCCATGGACTCTTCCAATATTACGGGGCGAACCGTACCGGAAGATGGGCAGGCAGATTGATACAATTACAGAATCTCCCGAGAAATAAAATAGAAAGTCTGGATTTAGCGCGCAGCGTAGTTCGGTCAGGTGACCGCGATTTAATGGAGTTACTTTATTCGGATACGAGCTCTATCTTGTCACAGCTTATTCGAACTGCCTTTGTGGCCCCAGAGGGTAAGATTTTTGCCGTGGCAGATTTCAGCGCTATTGAAGCGAGGGTCATCGCATGGCTTGCCGATGAGAAGTGGCGAATGAAAGTGTTTAACTCTCACGGGAAGATATATGAAGCGTCGGCGTCGACGATGTTCCGGGTGCCCATAGAACATGTAACGAAGGACTCAGACTACAGAAGAAAGGCTAAAATAGCTGAACTTGCGCTAGGGTATCAGGGAGCCCTCGGGGCGCTGAAAAAAATGGGCGGAGAAGAAACGGGTTTGTCAGAGGCTGAAATGGCAGCTATCGTACAAAAATGGAGAAGAGCCAACCCAGCTATCTGTCAATTGTGGGGTGACATAGAGGGGTGCGCTAAACAAGCACTGGAAAACCGGACCAAGATCGTCTCACGCATAAAAGGGCTGGTTTTCGAATACAACGGCGATAACCTCTCAATAAAACTCCCTTCGGGCAGAAGCCTTTTTTATCAGAGCCCCGGGTTCACCATGAATAAATTCAATAATCAAAGCATAAAATACCAAGGTATGAATCAAGAGACTAAAAAATGGGAGGACGTTGAAACTTATGGCGGGAAGCTGACAGAGAACGTGGTGCAGGCCATAGCCCGGGACTTGTTATCGGAAGCTATGCTGAGACTGGACACTTATGGGTACCTTATTGTTATGCACGTTCATGACGAGGTGGTTTGCGAGGTTGAGGATAAAAGTGAACTGGCCGAAGTATGCAGGGTGATGAGCATATCCCCTGATTGGGCAAGCGGCCTACCTTTAACAGCTGATGGATACACTACACCTTTTTATAAGAAAGACTAATGATGGACTACGACGATAAAATAAATATAGCTTCAGGATTATCAGTGCATACTAAAATATGGAAAAACAAAAGATGGTGGTGGTCTGAATTAGTGGAGAAGCTTAAAGAAGAGAACAAAACCAATGAAACCTACAAAGAGTTTATCTCTGCGACCAAAGAGGACCAGCTAAAGATAAAGGACGTAGGAGGGTATGTGGGCGGTTATCTTAGAAACGGCAGACGTAAGCCTGAAAACGTTGCACATAGACAGCTATTAACTTTGGATATAGACTTTGGTCACCTGAGTTTATGGAGCGATCTAACTCTCCAATTTGATGAGTCTATGTTACTGCACTCAACCCACAAACACTCGCAAGAAGACCCGAGATACCGGCTGATAATGCCCCTTACAAGAGAAGTGAGTCCTGATGAATACGTGGCTATAGCACGACAGGTGGCGGGATTAATAGGCATAGAACTCTTTGATAACTCCACTTTTGAGACCAACAGGCTGATGTTCTGGCCCTCCAATCCCAAAGACACTTACTATTACTGTGAATTCCAGGACGGCCCGTTTCTGGATGCGGACGCCTCTTTAGGCAGCTACGAAGATTGGACTGACTCAACGCTATGGCCGACCGCGTCCAAGACGTTTGAGACCACGCGGGACGCTACCAAAAAACAACAAGATCCGGAAAAGAAGCACGGTATCATCGGAGCTTTTTGCCGAACATACCCGATAACCCAAGCCATAGATACTTTTCTAGGTGAAGACTACAGCCCTGCTTCAGAAGGCCGCTACACTTACCTTAAAGGCACTACCGCAGCCGGACTGATCACCTACGACGATAAATTCGCGTACTCCCACCACGGTACCGACCCGTCCGGAGGTAAACTGTGCAACGCATTCGACCTAGTCAGGATACACAAGTTCGGACACTTCGACAAAGTTCCGCAAAATGGAACTGTCAACTCCACGAGTTTTAAATACATGGAGGATTTTTGCCGGGAGGATAAGCTGGTGAAAACTACATTGGCTAAAGAAAACATAGAGAATGCCAAATATGAATTTGCTGACACTCCGGAACAGGATCAGGAGATAGACGTAGAGTGGATGACCACCTTGGATGTGGACGGGAAAGGGCGCTACTTATCCTCTGCAAATAACCTGAACGTCATATTCGAAAACGATACCGCCTTTCACGCTGTCTTCAAACAGAACGATTTCGACGGAAAGAGGTATGTTATGAGAAACGTCCCGTGGAGAAAAATAAATAGTCCTGAGCCCATAAAAAACGTGGATTACTCGGGAGTACGGAACTACATAGAAAGTATATACGGTATAACAGGGAATCTGAAAATAGACGACTCTCTTGCTCTTGAGTTCGAGAAGAACGCGTTCCACCCGGTACGGGATTATCTCTCCGGGTTAAAATGGGATGAGAAAGAGCGCATAGATACTATACTGATAGACTTTTTTGGGGCCGAGGATACTGTCTATACACGAGAAGCTACGCGTAAAGCTTTAGTTGGCGCAGTAGCCCGCATTTTCAAGCCCGGTATAAAATTCGATCTGGTGCTAACACTTGTGGGTAAGCAGGGCACAGGAAAGAGCACCTTCGTTAAAAAACTCGGGGGGCAATGGTTTTCAGATACCTTTATGACCGTACAAGGCAAAGAGGCGCTTGAACAGATACAGGGGGCGTGGTTAATCGAAATGGCCGAGCTCGCGGGTCTGCGGAAAGCAGAAGTGGAGTCTATAAAGCACTTCATCTCTAAACAGGAAGACCAATTCAGACCGGCCTATGCCCGGACATCGGAAACTTTCCCAAGGCAGTGTGTGTTCTTCGGCACCACAAACAGCAAAGATTTTTTGCGGGACCCTTCCGGAAACAGGAGATTTTTACCGGTGGATATCGACCCTGAAAAAGCGATCTACGACCTGTTTACCGATTTCGACGCGGTGGTCGGGCAGGTGTGGGCTGAGGCGGTTACCTTGTTCAAAGCCGGAGAACCTCTGTTTTTGAGTAAGGGGGCAGAGAGCATAGCTAAGATAGAGCAATACAAGCACAGTGAGACAGACGAGAGAGGCGGTCTTATCGAAGAGTACCTTGATAAACTCCTCCCGGAAAACTGGGATAAGATGGATATTTTTGAACGCCGGGATCACTTGGTAGACCCGTTGAGTGGCAAAGGCACTGTTCGAAGAGAATACACCTGTGTAGCGGAGATATGGTGTGAGTGCCTTGGCAAAGATAAACAGGATATGGACAGGTATAAAACCAGGGAGCTCAACGACGTTATGCGCTCTATGGGCGATTGGGAGCAGTCTAAATCAACTAAGAATTTTCCACTATATGGGAAACAGAAATACTACTCAAGAGAACATGACACAAGTTACTGATAAGCAGATAGCCGAAGCTAAAAAACGTATGTGTGTAAAGCCGGTGCCTGTTTCAAAACCACGCTCAATTAAAAGAATGACATGGATTACCATCAAAAAACTATATGGAAATTAATGGAGGAGATCAAGGATGTGAGTATGGATATCCATCCGGAGGCGCTCTCACACATCGAGCTGTGTCTTACCATGGCCTACGGTGTAGGTTTTCAGCAAGGGCTGGTTTCGACAAGCCATCGCAAAGCCGTTGTGCAGCTACACAGCACCTACGGGACTATCATAAATGAGTTTCCCAGCGCAGCGCAAGCTCAACGCGTAACAGGTATTAACCGATCAAACATAGCCAACGTGTGTAACGGCAGGTACGGCGCAAAAACAACAGGAGGTTTCAAATGGAAGTGGAAAGTGAAAAGCTAATAGAACGAAAGCTCACAGCTAAATTACGTGAAATTGGAGGGTGGTCTATAAAAATCCTCTCGGTTCATATAAACGGCCTCCCGGATCGACTTTGCCTTCTGCCCGGTGGACGTCTGTTTTTTGCAGAAGTGAAAACCACTAAAAAGAAGCCGGAAAAAATCCAGCTCCACGTCCATAAGAGACTGAGAAAGCTCGGCTTCCGGGTAGAGGTTATAGATAAATCAGCGCAAATATTTGAAATACTAAAACAATATGGCTTTGAATAAAGAAGACTTACACGAGTACCAGCAAACGGGTACTGAACACATCATAAACAATCCTTTCTGTGGATTACTTATGGATATGGGCTTGGGGAAAACCATCTCGACGCTAACGGCTCTGGACTATCTGATGTACCAGGAATTTGATATAAGGAACGTACTGATAATAGCCCCTAAAAAAGTAGCTGAAAACGTATGGACCTCGGAGATTAAAAAATGGACACACGTCAGGCGCTTGAAAACGTCCAGGATCATCGGAAACGAAATGCAGCGTAAAGCAGCACTGGTTAAGACTGCGGACATACACATCATTGGGCGAGATAACGTGGCCTGGTTGTGCGGACTTTTTGGCGGCTCTATGCTGCCCTTCGACATGTTAATCCTGGATGAGAGCTCTAGTTTCAAAAACCCGAAATCCCAACGCTTCAAAGCGCTTAGAGCTGTACAGCCCTCCTTCAAAAGAATAGTTATTCTAACAGGCACCCCCGCTCCTAACGGCCTGATAGATCTTTGGAGCCAGCTGTACCTACTCGACAGAGGTGAGCGCCTTGGTAAGTTTATCGGGCAGTACCGGGATAATTACTTCACCCCCAACCAACGTAACGGTCACATTATCTATAACTATAAACTTCGGGCAGAGGCTGAACAACAGATATACGATAAGATAGGGGATATCTGTATCAGTATGAAGGCGGCGGACTACTTAGAGCTGCAAGGCAGAACAAACAACTATATAGATGTCATTTTCCCGCCGGAGATACAACAGAGGTACAACGCTTTTGAAGAAGAACAAGTCATGGAGATCATCGGGGAAGGGGAAATAACAGCCGTGAATGCTGCGGCGCTAACCACTAAGCTACTTCAGTTCGCAAATGGGGCGGTATATGATCAGGACCGGGACTACCACGTCATGCACAACCTGAAAATCGACACGGTCGAGGAGATCGCAGAGAATAACAGCGGTAAACCCATTCTAATCGCATGGTCATACAGACATGATATGCACAGACTTAAAGAACGGTTTAAACAAGCGAGGGAGCTAAAGACCGAGAAGGATATAGACGACTGGAACGCCGGTAAAATACCCATGCTTTTGATGCACCCTGCCTCTGGGGGGCATGGCCTGAATCTACAGGCCGGGGGGAACATTATTATATGGTTTGGACAGACGTGGAATCTGGAACTCTATCAGCAACTCAACGCGAGACTCGATCGACAGGGTCAGGAGAACAAAGTTATAATACACCACCTGGTAGCGAAGAAAACCATTGAACAGGATGTGGTCAGAGCAATAAGCAGAAAAGCCGAAGGCCAGGAGGCACTTTTAAAAGCGGTTCGGTCCAGGGTTAAAAAATACAGAGCGGGAAGATGAAGAAAGCCATGGCAGAGCAATGGCTTTGATTCTAACTAAAAGTAGCCTATCTTAGTAGCCTAAAACAATAAAACAATGAAAGCAGAATTATCAGGAAACGCAATAACCCTTCAGAACGGGGTTAAATTTTTAGCCACCAAGGGGGAGACCGAAGGTGACTTCATAGAAAGAGTAACTGAAGTAGTTGATAGAGACTACTGTGACGAACTTGTGGTGGCCCCCGGAGCGGAGCCTTATTGGAGCTCGAAGTTAGAGGCGCCTCTGTTCAAAACGGAGCCCGAGCCCGAGCCCGAGCCCGAGCCTGACCAGGACAGCATACCAGCGGAGGTTTTCGAGGAAGGCAACTGCTATGACAACATAGGAAAAACGTGTAGTTTTCCAACTCAGAAAACCAAGGAGACAGTCGTTGGCCAGATCATATGGATATACCACGACAAGCGAAAAGACCTGCTATACTACCGGGTTAAAGACGCCAGAGGCAAGCTTCACATCAAACGCACGAATGCTAAAACACTCACTATCCATGAAAATAGTTAAAACGACTGAAGTAAAAGACCCGGAACAAGCAGGGGAGCACATCATATTCTACATCCCTGACAACTTCCCAGGAACCCATTTCCTTGCCCACGGGCAGGACGTGCCCATCAACTTAGGCGTTGAGGTTAAAGTGCCCAAGGGCTGCATGCTGCTCGCGCTATCGTCGCCCTACGGACAAGTAAGCACTTCGATCTTAGAAGAGACGGGTGAGCTAATAATGACCGTAACTAACACGGGGTGGGATGTGGTGCAAGTTGAGCCCGGCAGCGAAGCACTTCAGGCAGTGCTGATCCGGATTAAAGTCGAGGGTATCGAAATATAATTTGCATTTTTATTGAAATTTATTTGGTTTTGTTATTTAGTAGCCCTATATTTGAGGAATGAAAACAGATAACGAAAATATGATAACTTTTCAGCTCGCTATAATCATAGGCTTTTTAGCCGGGCTGATAATACTTATGCTAACATGAAAAAGATATTCTTTGACCTGGAAACAACCGGCACGAATTACACCAAGCACAGCATTCACCAAATAGCCGGAATGGTAGAGCTGGACAACGAAGTAGTTGAAACCTTTAACATCAAGGTTAGACCGCACCCAAAAGCCATCATAGACCCTGTTGCCATGAACGTATGCGGAGTAACCGCTGAGCAGATTTTAGCGTACCCGGACATGAAAGAGGGGTACCGGCAGTTGGTTGCTATTTTAGGCAAGTACATTGATCCGTACAACCCTAAAGATAAAGCATGGCTGGTGGGGTATAACAACCGGGCGTTTGATGATCCGTTCTTGCGGAAGTGGTTTGAACATAACGGTGATAGTTTTATGGGCAGCTGGTTCTGGTCAGACTCTCTGGACGTACTGTCCCTGGCTTCGGAGTACTTACTTGATCGCCGGGCGCGCATGAACTCCTTTAAGCTGCACAGGGTGGCATGGGAACTCGGGATAGTAGTGGAGAAGGAAAGGCTGCATGAAGCCGGCTACGATGTGCACTTAACGCGGGAGATATATAGAATAGTCACCAGAAGAGAGGTAGAGTTATGAAACGTATACTTATAATAGCCGCACTGACATTCATTGCCGGAGCCAACATTTCAGCTCCACAATACGACTTCAATGCGAACAGAGGTGATATAGTAGACACATGGATGCTCACATCCTTCCCCGACTGGTGGAAGATGAAAGAGATTACGCGGGAGGCATTCAGGAGAGAATTTTTAGCCTCTAATGAAAAAGACTGGTGGTTCCCGGATGTATTTGAAACGAATAAAATCAAATAAGATGAAAAAAATTAATGGATTTTGGACTGACTCCAACGGGAACAAGTGGGATTGCAATCTTTACACAAAAGCTCAAGCTATTGAACATTCGGAATCTTTAACTGGATGTGAAGGTTGTATCAATTGTAGATCTTGTAGCGATTGTAGCGATTGTAGTTCTTGTAGCGATTGTAGTTCTTGTAGCGATTGTAGCGATTGTAGCTATTGTAGTTGTTGTAGCTATTGTAGCTATTGTAGCTATTGTAGCGATTGTAGCGGTTGTAGCCGTTGTAGCTATTGTAGAGGCTACAAATCGAATCCTAATCGAATATGTAAGGAATTACAGGGATCAGTTAAGGAATTAGCCCAAGTATATTGGATAGACAAAGATATCCAGATAGTCTTTGGCTGTTGGAAAGGTGAAACTTTAAAGAAATTTGAAGAAAAAATAGAAGAAAGAGTTACTGATCCTGAAAATAAAAAGCTCTTTCTTAATTTTATTAAAGTAGCAAAATATAACATTAAAAATCTTTAATCATGGAAACAATTATGAACCGTCAAGAAATACTTGACAGTTAGAAAACAAATTCATTAACCCAAATAAATAGAAAGCTATGAATATAGATAGAATAAAAGAAATACAAAAAGAAACATCTTATCCAAAAAGTGTAAGTGTTCAACAGGCTTTATTAAAGGTTTGGAATGAATGTGAACAAGAGCAGTGGCAAGACCGCCATGAAAAGCTAATGAAAGTTATTGAGCTTATAGATAGCCCGTCTGAGAATACTATATCAGAAGAAGAGTGGCTTAAAAACGGGAAGCTATTAGAATCAGCAAAGTATCGTTTTAAACCAAATAAATAGAAAGCTATGACAATTAGAGAAGCGTTACAAAACTTAGTCTATCTCCATGCCTGCGAACAGGAAGGAGTTGAATCAGGACAGCCGACGCCTGAACAATGGTTTAAAGCTGTTGAAGATGCAGAAGAAGCTTTGAGAAAAGAGCAAGAGCAAGAGCAGGAAAATATAAGCTCGTGGTCTGCACTAACGAATCTTGATTATCTCCGTTGCAATAACGGCTCCCTAACAGGCGATATAAGTAGCTGGCCTGCATT
>Ga0306869_1000809_pt1 | contig 13050 bp, 12 predicted proteins | sample AntRauTorckE6833_FD_190421 | JGI IMG/M metagenome (GOLD analysis project Ga0306869, IMG submission 190421) | Saline lake microbial communities from Rauer Islands, Antarctica - Metagenome Torckler E6 #833 (v2) (version 2) | ecosystem: Environmental > Aquatic > Non-marine Saline and Alkaline >... | reverse complement strand
CGATAGAATATTTATAGAAATGTGATATATTTTCTAAGGTTTAAAAGAAATGGCCCTATCGTCTAACGGCTAGGACGCGACCTTCTCAAGGTTGAAATCGGAGTTCGATTCTCCGTAGGGTCACCAAGTAGAGCGCTGTTCGAGCGCTCGAGAAGGGTCGGAATAGTAATCAAAATAACACCTGTTAAAAGGTGTTATTTTGTGTAATATAGATAATATGAATACCGTAGAAAAGAAAATATATCCAGAATATTTCCAAAAAGTTTTAGATGGTGATAAAACTTTTGAATTAAGGCTAAACGACTTTGATATTAATCAAGGTGATACATTGTTACTAAAAGAATGGAATCCAAATGATAAAGAATACACAGGTAGAGAGATAGAAAAAAAGGTTGGTTATGTTGGTAAGTGGAAAATTGAAGATTTAAAATTTTGGTCTCAAAAGGAAATAAAAGAAAAAGGAGTACAAATAATTTCTCTTAAAAATTAAATATGAATGAAGAAATTATCCAATCGCTTAGAAATATTAGTTATTATTTTGGGAAAAATAATTCGATATCTGAAAGTCATATAGTTAGTATTGATAAAATATCTCTTGATTTAAATAATATTAAGGATTCATTAGATCTAATTAATACAAATTTAAATACATACTACTCCTCAATAACAAATCAGCCGTGGTTCCATTTTATTATAGGTAGTATTGTTACTTTTTTTGCTACATGGTTATTTGAAAAAATTAAAAGTCATAGAGATCAAAAGCAATACCTATATTATCAATACAGAACCATTATCGAGCAGATAAATATGATTGTTGAAGTTGAAAATACAATTTTTAATTTTTTAGATAACAAAGTAACAGAGTTAATAAAACATATTGAAGATAATCCAGATACAGCTTGGTCAGCAGATACTGCTTATTTTCCTTTGTTTTCTGTCAGATCACTTCCAGAAAAAATAGTGATGAAAAGTAGTGGTAGTGGATACCTAGATAATAAAATATCCAAAATTTACTCAATGTCTAAAGATTTACCCCACATTATAAAAGATTTACGTTTTCAATTTGAAGCAACTATAAAGACTAACGAAAGGATTGTGTATGGTAAATTAAATTCACCTCAAGTACAGAAAGCACAGTTCAAAAGAAATCTTACAGAGTATGAGTGTGCTATTAGAAAAGAGATGTTAAATAAAAATATACCACTTTATATAAAAAAACTAGCAGAAACTGCTGTAGCAATTCAAGAGAAAATAAAGATAGGATCATTAAGATGGAAATTTAAATTTGATCCTAGATATAAATTTCATATGAGTAGAAAGACAGTTATCAAAGATATAGAGAATTTGATGAGAAATATGGATTATGATTTTAAATCAAAGACTGATAATTTACTTGATGAAATAGACAACGGCCGTAATAAATAATGTGCATCATCTAAATTTTACCAATCTTCTGATTAGTACAAAAATAGTCGATTAAATACTAATTTTTTGCTAGCATTTAATTTATGACTAATAAAAACCAAGATCCAGAAAAAATTAAGAAAAGAATTGTTAAATTATTTTTAAGTAAAGTTAAAGGTAAAAAACCAGATAGTAGTAAATCAAACCAACGTCATGACGGTAGAGATGGTCATTGGTTAGAAACTCAAATGGGTATTAAGCATAACGGAGATAATGCGCCTGATCTGGACGGGTTTGAAATGAAGAATAATACAACCAGTAAAACTACTTTTGGTGATTGGTCTGCTAGTTACTATATTTTTAAAGACGATAAGTATGATATAACCAGAGATAATTTCTTAGAAATATTTGGTGCTCCTAATCCATTAAAAAACAATAGATATTCTTGGTCAGGTAAACCTACTCCTAAAATAGGCACTTCTAATGATTTAGGTCAGATACTTAAGATTGATAAAAATAATAATATTAAAGCTATATATTCTTTTAGTAAGGATAAAAGAAAAAATAAAAAAAGTGTTGTTCCTAAAATAATGCAGAAAGATAATTTACTTATAGCTCAATGGAATGCTGAAATGATGAAAAAAAGAGTTGAAGATAAATTCAATATGTCGGGGTGGTTTAAGTGTTTAAAAAATCCAGAAGGTATCTATGAAAACATAGTTTTTGGTGCACCAATTAATTTTGAGACTTGGATTGGGGGTGTAAAGAAAGGGTTAATATTTTTTGATAGTGGTATGTATCAAGGGAATATACGTCCATATTCTCAATGGAGAGCAGACAATAAATATTGGGATTCTTTAGTTGTCGAGACCTACTAAATCTTTATTTGAAATATTTTGTTTTGCCTTAGAAATACTTTCTTCTCTAAATTTGTTTAGATCAAAATTAGTATTTACTGATTTGTTTTTCTCTAGCTTTTTCATGGCCTTCTCAACCTCTTTAGCCAGAGCCTTAATTACTGGTACAGCAACACTGTTACCAAATTGTTTGTAAGCTTGATTATCACTTACTGGTATTTGGAACGTATCAGGAAAACCTTGGAGTCTCGCGGCTTCTCTTGGTGTAAGTTTTCTAGGGTTCTTTCTTTTTTGTTTTATTAATATTTCAGAACCATCTTTGTAGTATCTAGCAGATATTGTGCTTGTGTATTCTGAATCATGATCAAATATTGAATAGCCAAAACCGTTACCTTTTTTCTTATGTTCTTCTTTTCTTCTTTGGTGCCCTGCCCATAAACGATCCGAGATAGTATATTTATTATCAACTTTATCTTCTAGGATATCTCCTAATTTTGTTTGGATGTTTAATGGCTTAGGAAAAGAAAATTCAGTATCACCAAGAAATGCAATTATGTAAATCCGCTCTCTATTTTGAGGTACGCCAAAGTGTTTTGCATTTAAGACTTCTGAATGAACGCTATACCCAAAATTCTCTAAAACATTTCTTATTGTCTCAAAAGTTTTTCCTCCGTCATGACTTCTAAATCTTTTTACGTTTTCCAAAAAAACAACTGGAGGTCTGTGATGTTCTAATATTCTGGCAATATCGAAAAATAGGGTTCCTCTAGTATCTGCAAGACCCAGTTTTTTACCAGCCTGAGAAAATGGCTGACAAGGAAATCCTGCCAATAGAACATCGAAAGAAGGAATTTTTTTTGGATCTATTTGGGTAATGTCTCCGTAGGGAATTTCCTCAAAATTTTCTTGATATGTTTGTTGTGAGAATTTATCCCATTCTGATGTAAAAACACATTCTCCACCAATTTCTTCAAACCCTAATCTAATACCACCAATACCAGCAAATAGATCGATCATTTTAAAAGCTGGTTTTTTGTTATTTTTCTTATTAGAAAATAGGCTAGAAACTACAACTTTATTTAATTTCTTATTATCTTTGGACATAATTATTAGTATTATAGCAAATTAATGACTATTAGAACTATTGATATCTTTAATAAAAATTGATTTATTTTTCATAAAAATTTCATTTTTGAAACAGTCTAAAATAGCTCTTTTTTCAATAATAGAGCCATCTTTTAATACAAACTTAACATAACCACGGATATCCACACTCTTGATATTAGGAGTATCTTCCTTATTTGTGAACATGCTTTGTAATTTTTTGAATCTTTTAATTTCATCATTAATCTTTTGTGTTAGTTTCAATTCGTTAATTTTAAGAGTGCATGATAACCTTTGAAATTCTTTAATTAGATCAGTTTCATTTATTGCAGGATTATCACATTTTCTATCTTTTGATTTACAACACCTATAATACACATGTCTGTTTACTGAACCATCTTTGAGTTGTTTTAATTTCTCATCAGCCGTAATACCAGAACCACATAGCGCACACTTAATTGTTTTAGTGAAAGAAAAATCTTTGTTTGAAGAATTTATAATCTGACTTTTTATATGACTCCTTACTTTATCAAATAGCTCTTTATCAATAATAGGCTCATGAACTCCTTGATACCAGTTGCCACTGTCTTTGGGGAACTCAAATGATCCGTAATAAAAAGTATTATTTAATATTTTAAATACATTACCCAGACTCAAATGATTTCCGTTTAAGGTTTTAAAATTAATTTCATATTTCAGCCATTCATGAAGCTTGCGACCACTAATTTTTTCATACACAATCTTTTCAAACATTTGCTTTATTACAGGTGCTCGTTCTGGGTCAATTTCAAATTCACATTTTGAATCTCTACTATCAATTTTTCTATAACCAGTTGGAGGTCTTGCTGGCCATAATCCCATTTCACATCTTGTCCTTAAACCTCTTTTAACATTAATACTTTTATTATCGTTTTCTAGTTTTGCCTGAGAACATAGAATCATTAATAAGAATTTATCACTTGGTGAATTAGTGAAATTCTGTCCAAAAGTTTTAATAGTTATTAATTTACTCTGATCAATCAAATCTACTAACTTACCCAGATCTCCTGCATTTCTAGAAAGACGATCAGGTGCCCAAGTCAAAATTCCATTAAAATATCCTTTATCTAAATCTTCCAAAATACTTTCAAAAATAGGTCTCGTTCCTGACTCTTTTGCTGAATGAGATTCTTTTCGAATTTCTGTAATTTGTAGATTTTCTCGTTCAGCGATTTGAGTCATTTCTCGTATTTGAGAATCTATTGATAAAGCTTGTTTCTCGTCTTGCTCGGTCGATTTTCTAGCATATAGAATATACTTTATTCGTGTCTGTGGTACTTCAGTTTTAACTCCAAAATTATTAACATATTGCGTTTCCATATATTAATTAATGACAGAGAAGGGTAGTTTTGCTAAGAGAAGTTACCAACAGTTAAGACTAGCGTTTTTTATTACTAATTACATACTGTATTTTTGTAAATAAATTGACAAAAAAATAAATATAGAATACTATTATAAATAATCTTAAATAATTATAAATTTATATTAATATTATGGAGTCAAATTCAAAAAATTTAAAGAAAGATAGATTCAAAAAATTAGCCACATCAAGAACAGTGGATGTTTTAAAAAGACTTCAGGTTTTATCGAATTGTTCAAATCGTAGTGCTTATGAATATACTGAAGAAGAAATTAGTAAGATATTTTCAACAATTGAAAAATCAGTAAAAGATTCTAAGGCAAAATTTTATTATCCAAAAGGGAAAATTAACTTTAAATTATAATTTATTATGTCTATACAAGGAAACATCGCACCAAGAATAATTCAATCTATCTCTAGCTTATACAGTGACTCTAATAGAGTTTTGTTAGAATTTATTGATAACTCTATAGATAGTGCTGAACAGTATTTTGACATTAAAACTCAAAAATATAAAAAACCTATTCTAATTAATTTAGAAATATCAGGTAGTTCACATAAGGATGGAGAAATAATCATTTCAGATAATTGTGAGGGTATAAGTAATTTACAAAAAATCGTTCAGTCATTTGGAAATTCAAGAAAAAGAGGACATGCAGAAACTAATGGTCAATTTGGTTTCGGTATGTGCTCATTCTTAGCTTCTTGTGCAGAGCTAGAAATAGTTACAAAATTAGAAAATGAAAAAGTTGAAAGAATAGCTATCTTAAAAGATCATTTTGATGTTGATGAACATAAAGATTTCTTATTTTCAGATGTAGAAACTAAGGATTCTTTTCCTACTGATTCGGGTACTATAATAACTTTGAATAATTTTGATAGAGCGAGCTGGAAATCTGTAGATATTGATTTTATAAAAACTGAAATAGAAAAACATTTTGAGCTTTTGTTAAAAAGAGAAAATTTACAAATAAAATTAGTTAATTCTAGTAGAGAACTTATTTGCAAACCTTTTGATTATATTCAATATGAGGGTGGTTTTTTAGAAAAACAAATAGAGATTGATAATTCTCAGATAAAATCATGTATTAAGATCACAAAAGGACAGGACATAAAGAAAAGATCTGTTTTTATAATAAAAGGTAGAAGAATAAATGAGGTTTCAGAAATAAAATCTTTTCAATCAACTTATAAGAGTGATATCTGGAATCATCCCAATGTGACTGGTTATATAGATTTAGGAAGTTATATAGAGCCAGATATATCACGTACTGGTTTTGCTGCTAAACAGAAGGATAAAGAAGCTTCAATTTTTGACTTCTTAATCTCTATGGAGAGTGATATTTTAGATTTGATTAAAGAAGGTAATGAGGAGTCTCAAGAAAAACACTATCAAAATCTAGAAGATATATTAAGCAAGGCGCTTTCAAAACTTGCAAAGTTTGATTCTATGAATTACAGGACAGAATATATTAATGGTAATGATATACCACTAGATCAAAACAAAGATGGGAACAATGGTATTATTGATAATTCTGATTCAAACAATTTAAATAAAACATCTGATCATGTTAATGAGCAAGAAGATCATAATAAAAAAAATGATAGCCCTTTTAATGATAACGACAATCGTGGAAGTGAGAAGAAAAAAAGCGGGTTTAATATTAAAATATCAGATTTAGAACCAAATATTGATGCAGAAACAGGAAAGCAAATAAAATCAAGATTATTAGGTAGTACAATAGAAATTTTTAGAAAACATCCTGATTTTGAAAGTAGACTTGAACATTTTCGAGGTGGAGAATTAAAAATATCACAGAGGCTAGTGACCTATCTTGCTGGTGAAATTACTGTTCATTATAAGGATAAGTATTACATGAAGTCAGGACAACCTGAATACAATAAAAAAATGTTTGAAAGTTTAGTTGATTCTATTTATCTATTTGAAGAATTATTAAAAAAAGCAGTTGGTAAAAACTTATCATCATGGAACGAATAGACTTAATAAAAATAATCTCTGAAATAGCACCTCTTTATAATTCTTATAAGCAGAATAATAGATCAATAAATGGAACAGATGCCCTTGAGATTATGTGGGAAATTGGTGATATATTAAAAAATACTATTCAAGAGTCTGGTTTAGCACCCCATAGTTTGTATAGGAAAATATACGGTAAATCAGAGGGATCTACTAACATTATACAAAATAGTTATATAACCAGAGAATTTTTAGGTAGAGCGTATCGCATTAGAAATATCTTTAATGAAAAAAAAGAAATAAGAGAAAAATTGCCGAAACTAAAAAACTTCATCTTGTTTAGAGAATCGATGCCTTTTTTTGATAATAAGAAATATATTCTTACCGGCAAAGAAATGGATCAACTATTAGAACTATTAAATAGTAGCAAGAATCAAAAAATAATATTGTTTGAAATAAAGAATTTGCAGATAAAAAAAATTGGAATTAAAAATCCTAGAGATCAAAAATTAAAAGAACTAAAAAGAGAAAAACAGATTTTTATTGATTTTTATAATTACCTATATAAAGTTGTATCTGAATCTGACTATGTATCAATTAAAGAAAATATTAATAAAATAGATAGAGATACTTTATTAAAATTATCAGAAATAACTAGTTGTTTGGCTCAGGAGGGATTAAAGTTTCCAGAATTTTCATCAAATGATGTTGATAAAGATTGGATACAATTTGTCCAATTACTTCAATTATTTTCAAGTCAAAAAGACCCTAAATTAAGAAGAAGATTTAGAAGATTAATTCCTCCAGAAAGGATAGTTCGTTTAGCTGAAATGATACAGGCTGTATCTTCGGAAGAAGATTTTAATGTTTTTAAAAATTCCTCTCGATCTTAATATCTAAAATGATAAGTCATGAAAATCCCAGATAAAATTATTTCCAAAGAAGAGAAGCAGAGTTTTATTAAAACTAGAATAGAATCCCTTGGATTACTTAAAAGCACTAAATATAAATTAATTTCTAATAATATAGTTACAGTAGGTGGTCTGATAAATCGAAGTGAATTAGAAATTATGAGAGATCTAGATATCCTAGAAACAGAAATACTTGCTATCAGACACTCATTAAATTTATTGGTGCCAAAAATAATTAACGACTCTTCCATGGAGAAGACAAAAATAAGGAAATTAAATTCATATGAGATTGAGGATTTAATTAAAGCACAAGAAATCGATGAAAAATTATTATTTCAAAAAATTGAAACTGTTGGTTTTTACAATGATGAGGTAATGACTTTCTTGATTAAACAATTCAATATACCCAAAAATGTTTTAATAGGTAAAAGTCGCAAAAAAAATATTGTTCTAGTGAGAGATATGATCGTTTATATTCTTAGAAAGTTTTATGATTTGTCATATCCAGAAATAGGAAGAATTATGGGTGGTAGAGATCATGCGACAATAATTCATTCTTATAATAAAATTAAAAAGAAAATATCTGCTAATCATGCATTTAATCAGGAGTTTAATAAGATAATTGTCGAGCTGTTAAAATTTAAAGAAAAATCTAAATCTAGAATTCTTAATGAATTAAAAAATGCTCTCGAAAAAAATCCTCCAAAAAACAATTTTAAAAAAGTTTTTGAAAAAATAGAAATACCAGAAAGGAATATAAAAATATTAAATTTATATAGAGAAGGATTAGTTTTAGAAAATATAGGTAAAAAGATAAATATATCAAGGGAAAGAGTAAGACAAATTGTTAAAAAGACAGTTGAACAAATAGCCTATAACAGATCTATTGAAACGGGAAATGAGGTTAAATATTTGGATCTTTTTGAAGAAGAAAGACAAATTAGAGAAAAATCTAAAATAAAAAGAAGACCACCTAAAGTTATTAAAAAACCCAAAAAGTATAAGTGGAGTCGATATTACGACAACTGCATACAATGTAAAAAAACTTCTAACCCTCATTTTAAACAAGGTTTATGTGAAGTTTGTGGAAATAAATCTATAAGTGGTCATGCAAGAGAGAAGATGGTGGCTGATCATAATAATAAATGTGATATTTGCAAAATTCCAAGAGATGAATCTCGTCTTAAATTCAAGATAGATTTTTATATATCCAGAAAAGACAATTCTGTTCTTTGTAAAAAATGTTTTCTAAAAAAAAGAGGTCAACTTTTAGGTGACGATAAAAGAAATAGGTGGAGAATGTTTTATAACTAGTTTAGGTTATCTATTTAAAAATATTTGCTTAACAAAGGCCTAAATAAACGATATGATTACCTAGTTAGTCTGATTGGTCTAGCAAAAATACAATAAAGTAACCTAACCCGACACATATGTGACGGCACGGTTCAAATAATAAAGTCTCAACGAGAGTAAAAACCCCATCATCATGGGTCTCTCGTTGAGCTATTACAAGGAAACTTGTGATATGAACTTCGGTTCTACATGGTGGTGGGATTTTTGTATACACTGATTATTTTGCATATTGTCGCACCAACATAGCATGTAGATAAATAAAATTAATTAATTATAAAAATATTAGAAATTATGGAAAAAGAACAAAATAAAAAATTAACAGTAAGTGGTATATTTGCTTGGATATTAGGTTTATTATTTTTATTAAGTGGTTTTGGAATGTTGTTTAATAATTTTTTGTCAGGAATATTATTGATATTAACATCGGTATTCATTTTGCCACCAGCGTATAATTTTCTTAGAAAGAGGATAAAAGTTGATATGTCAAAAGGATTAAGAATTTTAATAGCGGTAATATTACTAATCATTGCAGGTTCAGTTATGGGAAAGGGAACTAAAGAAGAAATCAATAATACTACAGAAAATGTTGTTGATAATAAAATGACTCAAGAAGAAACCGGTACAGAGAATAATCAAAAGTCATATAATGAGATTTTTAGTTTTAGTGGGAAAGACATCAAAAAGTCTGAACCTTTTGTTGTTTCAGGATCTAGATTTAAGGTAAAAATAAATTGTCAGGGTAGTCTGTGTCAGGCGTGGTTAAAAAGACCAGGGAGTAGTTTACCAACTGAACTTCTTATGAATTCAACAGATCCAATTTTTGACGAGACGATTGTCTATGGTTCTGGTGAATACTACATAGATGTTAATTCAATGGGTAGCTGGTCGTTTACTATTGAGGATTACAATTAATATATTGACCTTTAGAAAAATCCTATGTTTTTACTTGGACTGTGTACAACACTGAGCACTAAATTAGAAAATGCATCAGCAAGATCGTCATACCTTTCTGTTCCAAAATTAACTATCTGATCTATTAATACTTCAGCGCCACATGTTGGAAATAGGACTCTACCGTCTGAAACGGCTCCGCCAGTTAATGACAGTCGAGACCTTTTGTCTACATTAGTGGGAATTGATTCAACTAAAAACCCGTCTTCATTTCTCAGTGTTTGAACTAGTGATTTTTGGTATCCAACATCTTCCACATAAAATGTAGTGTATACATTAGGGTACTCTTTCCTGAAGTAATTATTTAATTCCCGACACTTTTCTATTGTCTTGGGAAAGTTCATTTTCTCGTTGATTATTATAGGATGAATATGTATCTTTGATGTGTTTCCGTAATTTGTGCAAATTCCAACCACCATTGCTGTACAATCTGCAGTTGATTTTTCAGATATGGCAGGGTCTATTGCAATCCTAACGCTAGTAACTTCATTAGGTCTAGGAAGATTACCGTAGTGCTGTATCCACTCTCTGAATATAGGAGATTCAAAATCTGAAACTATTTCTAGTAAGTATTCTCTACGCCACGCTACCTCATTTCCAATCTTTTTCTTTTCATTTTGAATTTCAATTTCAGATGGATATTTTCCGGGCCAAAAGGATTTTCCCGTCTCATCAACTATGGGTATTGTCATGAATTTACCTTCAATCTTTTTTTCTTTGATTTCTTCTTCAATTCTTTTCAATAATGAATCCTCATGAAGTAAATTTCCAACAGCAACAAGTCTTGTTCCGCGATCACCTGCCGGTATTAGTTCACTCTTCAACCAGTTGTATGTTTTGTCCCTGCGATGACGAGTTCTGGTCGATGACATATCTTCAATATCGTCTAGAATTATTAGATCAGGTCGATTTTCATTATTTCTTAATCCACGAATACTTTGTTCGATCGATGCGACCATTATTTTTGCACCACTATCGGTGAACCTTAGTGATTCAGCAGTCCATTCACCACTTTCTTCTTTGAACGGGCCCAAATCTTTTTTTAGTAATGAATTATATTCAAGTTCTTGTTTGAGGCTGTTCATATGAATCTTAGCTTGTTCTTTTGTCTGACAGATTATCAATATAAATTTTTTATTTAATTTTCCAGACATTGCCCAAATAGGGTAGGCAGTTGTAACAATTGTTGATTTACCTGACCCGCGGAATGCCACAACAAACAGATCCTCTTGATTCTTGTCTAGGTGAGTTATAATCGTTTTCTGGAAATCTGCTGTAGGATATTTAATATAATGACTAAAGTAGAAATGAAAGAAAATCATAAAATCCTCTGTAACTACTGCTTTTCTAATTTTTTTATCATTAGTCATTTTGTCGATAATCTCTTTCGGTATAAACATATTATTTGACATTATTTTTGGTGTTAGTTTTATTAATTTCACTAGAAGCTAATTGACCCAATTCCAGTGCCTTTTGCACTGTTTCTGCTTGTTGTGGTGTTAGACTTCCATTATCAATCTTATGTTTAACTTCGACTTTCTCTTTAAATTTGGGGTGTCTATGTTTCAGCCAAAAACTAATAGCGGTAAATCTTTGTTGTTTTATCAATTGTAGTAACTGACTTTCTGACATGTCATTTACAAATTCCGTACCACGTCTCATTGATTCCTCCACCTGTTTAGAAAACTGTTTATCAGTTCTTCTCCATTTGTAGAAGGTATTTCTTGATATGTCACTTTTCTCACAAGCTACTTGGATAATTGGAACGTTCTCTAATTCCTCAAGAATCTTGTCCATATTTGCCTTAGTTTTTTTCATAGTAGTTTCGTATTATTTTGGCTTTTTGTCCTGTAAGTTTTTCGTATCTTCTGATTGCTAAATCACAAAATACAGGATCGATTTCTAATGAATAAACAATACGACCTAATTGTTCTGCACAAATCATCGTGCTTGCTGAACCAGAGAAAGCATCAAAGATTATATCTTCGGGTTTTGTACACCTCAGTATAAATTTGTGATGTAGTTCAGGATTTTTGCTAGTGGGGTGCTCCATTTGGTTTGATGGCAATCTTTTGACTGCCCAAACATTTGAAACATCTTCCAGTAGTTGATTTCCTGTCCCACAATTCTTATTCTGAATTTCATTTAGGTTCTTTACTTGATCAGAAAGGTAAGGGCTTCCTTTTGTTCCATAACAACAAAACTCTGTACATTTATTGAATGCTACAGTAGGAGTTGGTGATGAGTTGTTTTTTAGCCAAATGTTTAACCTTCTATTTTTAATACCCAACTCTATATATAAGGTTTGTAGTACCCATACCCAAGCTTCATCACACCAAAACCCTACATGAACATCTTTAGTTGATACTGATAATGAAGACATAAGAACTTCTCTAAGGAACTGTTTGAATTCCTCTGGTGATTTGTTATCATCATCAAAAGATCCTCCATAATTGGATTTATTTCCGACTCCTTTGTTGTAGGATAAACCGATGTTGAATGGGCTATCTGAATAGAGTGCAGTTGCCTTGCCTTTTCCGAATAATTTCCTAACCGCTTTTATGTCTGTTGAGCTTGAACATAAAAGTTTGTGTTTTCCCATGATTATCAAATCACCGGGTTTAGTTTTAGGAGTTTTTATTTTCTTTAGTTCCTTGTTGACATCAAACATATCATCTACCGTATCGATTTCTTTGTCCCAAAAATTTACTAATTCTTTTGTGTCAAAGCCTGATAAATCAAGCAATTTAAAATCAAAAGACTTCAACTTGCCTATGTCCCATTCTCCGTCGTTGATATTACTCTGGATTCCGACTCTATTTCTTTCTTCTTCTGAAAGTTTTTTATTTGGAACTAATACAGTTACAGTTTTTATATTTAATTCTAATAAAACAGTTTGTCTTTGATTTCCAGAAAGGATTGTGTTATCTGTATCAATAACAATTACACTATGAAACCCATTTTGTGTAATCTTACCTTTTAACCTTTCTAGCGCTTCTTTTGAGATTTTTCTTGGATTTTGTTTCCAAGGAAGTAGGTCTTTAACCTCTCGAGTTTCTGTACTCCAACTTAATTTTATATTATTTTTCATAA
>Ga0306869_1000803_pt1 | contig 13112 bp, 10 predicted proteins | sample AntRauTorckE6833_FD_190421 | JGI IMG/M metagenome (GOLD analysis project Ga0306869, IMG submission 190421) | Saline lake microbial communities from Rauer Islands, Antarctica - Metagenome Torckler E6 #833 (v2) (version 2) | ecosystem: Environmental > Aquatic > Non-marine Saline and Alkaline >... | reverse complement strand
ATACCCGTACAGGAGTTGATCCTAACACGTTGGTAGCGGATCAATGGGCGCTTGAGGCCAGTGTGATGTTTGTGGCGACGGCTGTCTTTTGGCGTAGTCAAAACAAATATGCGGATCGTAGCTACCGGTATATCTGTATGGAAGCCGGAGCTCTTATTCAAAATGCGTATCTCTACGCCAGCGATACTGATTTGCAAGTGGTGGGTTACGGGGGAGTAAACGACGATAAGGTGGAACAATTATTACGACTAGATACGAGACTAGAATCGGTACTATGTGCATTCTTGGTCGGTAAGTAAAAATATGGAAAAACGGTATATCAACCCAGAGGAGTTACATGAGTTCGCTAATGTGTTGCCACGCATCACAAAATCGTGGGTGGTCCGGTTTCTTAGCTGGAATCTGCAACGTATTTCAGACTTACTTGGTTTTCCGGTATACATCGCTCTTCCAAATGAAGTCATAGAATTAAGAAAATATCCAGATTCGTTACAGGCTCTACGGATAGTGAAGCGTCTGCAACAAGCTGGCTATATTGCTAAATCTAGCTATCGGGTATTTGAGTATCCAGATGAGCCACCGGCGTATCTCGTATTTCACACGCTCCCAGGCGAGCAAGGAAACGGTTGGTCGGGTAAAGCGGCTCATACCAGCAGTTTAGCCTATATACAGTGGCCTGCACTGGGTGAAGCGGTTGAACGATATAGTTTACTCCATCCGCATTACAGATCAAATGAATTAGTGCATTCGAGTTATGCTAACTTAACAAAGCCCAAAGCTGATATTTTTTCAATTAGTAGTTTCACCGCTGCCGAGCGTAAGTCTGGTAATGCTTTGGTTCGACTTACGTACGATAAAGACACCAATTTTTGTTGGGCACCGGTTATAGATGCATTAACCGATAAAACTGTATACGCACCGTGGCAATGGTTTTCTTTTGCCCAGGTACGCAAGGTAATAGGGTCGCACCGGCATACTGAAAAGCAAGAGGCATTGTTATGCCCACCCATTACTACTGGTGCTGCCGCTGGTCAAACGGTATCGGAGGCAGTGTTGGTGGGCTTGTTAGAAGTGATTGAGCGTGACGCGTTTATAATCTACTGGTTACAACAGCTACCAGCTCGACGGATTGATTTTAGTTCGATTGATGATGAAGAAGTTCAGGCGTTGTATAAACTCGCAAAGGATTATCACATTGAGCTACATTTACTGTATTTACAAACTGATGCGCCCGTACACACAGTCTGTCTTGTCATGATAGATCGGACGCAAGCTGGGCCAGCTGTCATGATAGACGCAAAGACTGGGTTCAATGTGCCAGCAATGGTGGTTGACTTACTGCAAGATCAACTGGCACAACGCGGTGCAAGGCGTGACAAGAAAGCAGGGTCTACAAACAAAACCCATACTGTACCAATCAATCAGTTTGACCAAGCTGCTCGGTCTAAACATTGGAACAAACCAGATCGATTAGTTGAGATAGAACCATTTATATCTGGACCACTGTGTTCTATCTCGGAGCTCCCTGTCTTTGAGTCAATTGTATCCACTGAAAACAAATTAAGTCACCTATATGAGTGGTGTAAGCAAAAAAAATATCCAGTGTATTACCGTGAGGTGATATCCCCAGAACTTAAGGCGTGTGCCGAAGGTATTTCCGTAGTCATGGTTCGCGTACCTAATTTGCAGCCGCTACAAATAGACGAGGCGTTTAAAGCAACCGGTGGAAGCAGGTTGCAAGAAATCCCACTTAGTCTGGGATACACACCACATTACGGTCCTGATAGTGGTTATTGCCCAATACCGAGTCCTTTTTTGTAATTTACGCGATTACTTTTTTGAAGTGAGAAATGTTCTGTTTACGAATTGAGACGATCTAAACTAATGAGACTAAGCACTATACTCGCAATGAGAATGGCTATCCCGGCCGGGAGCATATATGGTTGAGCAATGCTAAGTAATACAAACGAACTCGAAATTCCAAAGAAAGAAAAAACTAGTATCAGTGCCGCGAAACCACACGAAATGCAGCTTATTCCAATGGCTATTCCGACAGTGCTAAAAAGACTAGTTACGAAACTGCCCTTTGAAAAATAGTTTTTGTAAAAAAAAACGTAGCGTATTGTATTGATATATATACCACCAAGCGTTGCAATCAGTATGTACTGGAACAATGAGTGTATTGAATCTCCTTTAATAAACGATACAAATGCATCGATAAGCAAAGCGAGCGGCAACGTGCTGCTTATAAGTGTATATATCAACGATGTGTGGGATATGATAAACAAACATATAAAAATAACTAAAGAGTAGAGTGCAAACAATACCCACCCGAAATCTTTAAATGGAAGTAAAGCCGTCGTGGCGAGCCGAGCTATATATTGCATACTAGTACTCTAGAATTACTGCTTTAATTCGTCTATTGCAGATCGGAACACAGCTTCTGAATAAGAACGACGGAAGTCAACAATCTCGGTATCAGATACCACAAACGTTTGTGGTACTGACACTATATTGAGAGCCCCGCCAGATCGATGGTCAGATAGAATGCGATCTTGGTTATTAAAGTTTGCGACACATAGACGCAACTCATCGAGATCACTCCCAGCATTTTCTGCTGCGTACTTCATAAATGATTCATCTATGGTATCCAGTCGTTCACGTGGAGGTAAGGAAGAAAATAAAGTTTCGTGGTACATGAAAAAGCCATCATCACCGATCTGTTCTGCAACACACTCAGCGTACACCTCACTAGTACTTACTTCTGAGCGAGTGCCCCAGATTGGTAAATATCGGTACACCAGAGCCACCTCACCCTCTGGAGCCGAGTCAACGAGATTAATTAATTCATTAAATTGCCAACGGCAGTAGTTGCAAACCGCATCAGAATACATGACAACCATAGTATCCGCATCACGGTCACCGTATACGTGATCAGATTCTGTGAGTGCGAGCAGTTCTTGACGGGCTTGCTCGCTGGATACCTGATTACCGTCTGTTGTGGTCGCCTGATGGTTTAAGTTCAGGTATAACACTGTGATCAACCCGATCAATATAAGCAACACACCTGTAAGTAGTAAAGTTGTTTTGTTGATTGAGGAGAATGACATGACGGGTGTGTTAATGACTAAGTGTAGCGAGTACTACATTAAATACTGTTGGTGACAACTGGTAGACCTGCTGCAGCCCAGGCTTCTATCCCACCTTCAACCCGTTTGATGTTAAAGAATCCATAATGCTGTAAATAACTATAAGCAACACCCGAAGCTGCACCACCACTACAAATTAATATGATTTCTTGATCAGTATTTTTTGGTAAAAATGCTCGCTCTATATAAAAAGTATGGAGTTGTTGTAGTTCTGACCCTTCAGCGTGCAATCGTTGGTACGCAGATCCGTTCCGCACATCGAGAAATATATATTTGTCAGGATCTTCACTGTAGAGTTCATAAAACGCTTCAGGGCTGATATCTTCAACGGTAGGTTCGATAACAGCTATGTGCTTGAGTGGTGTTAAGTATATAGCTGCTGCAGTCAACACGCTAGCTATAATAAACAGTAGTACGCCGTTAAGAATGTGTTTTAATTGTATAGACATATTATTTATTGTAGACGCTTTAGTTTGTATATTTCGTTGGCAAACGTAGGTGCGTAAAAAGAATCATATCTTTTATTATATACCACATTGTTGACCATTCTTTCTCCGGTGTGGAAAAAACCGGTCGGTTTGCCATCCAACCCCAACTCGTACAAAAAACCATCATTTGATCCAACGTATACTCGGTCGTTAATTATCTCCGGCGAGCTGAGTATTTTACCGTAGGTTTCAAAATGCCAAATCTTCTCAAGAGTACGCCTATCCAAGCAATAAATACACTTATCCATAGAGGTTACAAAAACACTGTCTTGGTAGACTTTTGGAGTGGAGTAAATCTCACCGGCAGTAGCAAAGGAAGCCGCTACTTCACCAGAATCTACCGCACAGGCGTACAGGCGTCCGTCGAATGATCCGAATAAAACCCGATTATACTTGGTATCAAATGCCGGGGTGTATTTGATATCTCCTTTGGTCTCGAACTGCCAACGAAGTGTACCTGACTTAGCGTCGAGGAGGTAAAACATATGGTTATTACAACCAATTCCTACCGCGTTGTATTTTGATTCGTAGGCTGGTGATGCGTGCGTTAATCCGTCCATGGCAAACTCCCACTTTTTTCTACCGGTTTCGCTATCTAAAGCTGCTATACCTCCACGATGTTTGAAAAGGCCAAACTCCAAGCCAATAAATACCAGTCCCAAGCGCGCAGCAACACACGGTGAGCTGCCAACCCAGTCAGCTTCATTAAATGTCCATTTTTTTGTGCCGTCTTTTGCGTGTCGCGCGTACACGTTACCATCGTATGCCCCATAGATAACCATTCCTTTGTGTAAGATGGGAGATGAAAAGATGGCTTTGCCAGCTGCTGTGCGCCATATATGGTGTTTCCAGACAACTGCCCCGGTCGCTTGGTCAAGCGCCCAGAAGGTACCGTTATCAGCACCAAAGTATAGGTTGTCATGATCTAGAACTGGTCTTGATTTTGGGACTACGTAAAAGAGGTTTGGGTTGTCGGAATTGAATTTCCATACCATTTTAAAGTTTGATACTTGTGGTGGTTTATCAGACTTCGATGAATGAGCAGCAAGACCAAAGTCGGTCGGTGTAAATAAAGAATGAATATTAATATTGTTTTCCGAAGCAAAACGATAATGACGATTTTCTCGGAATCGCACTATGGTAAAAATACCGGTTACTGTTTTACCCAGGTTGTGTAATATAGAAAGTTGCTGCTCTTGTGTTTTTCCGGAATTAATCAAGTCGTCAACGAGTATGATTGGGTGGTCAGTAACTTCACCCTCAACGTTTTTTTGCAAGCCATTTTTTTTGCGTTCTTTGCGCAGGTAAAAGCCATTAACAGGCGTACCTCTACGACCTCCTTGAATCACGATGGCTGCAATGAGTGGGATGGCAGCTGTTTCTTGGCCACCCACTTGAAATGGGTATTGGTCTTTATATTTAGACCAAAATATATCGGCAATAGTTTCTAATGCAGTACTATCGAGAAATATGTTCCTGAAGTCAAGCAACCAACTGTGCGGACGTGAAACCCCTGATTCAACGATTGTGTGCGTATCGCCAAAAACCACTACCCGTTGCTGAATCATCTCTCGTAATCTAATAACGGGATTGCTAGACTGGCTGTCTTTTTGACTTGTAGTGATTTTTACATTATGGGAGGTCGAAAACTGGGTCCATTTTTTTTGCATGAGTAATTGGTAGTGAGAGAGAAACTCATCATAGGTACAAGATACACCATCGATCGACACCGTGCGGATAACAAAAAAACCGTTTCTCATATAAGCTGATGTCACAGTTACTTCCTGGTTTGTGTCGGTGTTAGTTAATTGCAGGTAGGCGTTACCATTCCATCCAAACGCACAAAATGTGCGCCACAATACAGTGTGGTCTTGTTCGTGATTGAGGACACCTGTCTGTTCTCGCAGTATCTGTTTGGTATACGAAGCACCTGATTCATTTTGAGCATGTCCAGAAGTCAGAGGAAGGTCAGTCTGGATTTTGTCTACGAGTAGGTTTGCTCCGAGATGACCCAGCTCAAAGCTAAGTCGCGCTGCCGACATAGGCCAGATAGGCGGGTTGTACACTGCTTGCGCTATAATTGGTCCGTGGTCTATCGTGTTGTCAATGATGTGGATAGTCACACCAGTATGGTGGGCATCAGTATAAATCTGCGCTATTTCTGGTTCACTACCCCGAAATGCGGGCAGTAAAGATGGATGAATGTTTACCGTTGCTTGATGTGGTAACTCAAAAAGCTCCTGCGGTAGCTTGCTAAAGCCAGCGACCACAAATAGATCGGCGTTATACGTGCGTATGGCGTCAATAAAATTTGGTTCAATTAATGTAGCTGGAGTAAGCGTTTGCAACTGTCTTTCTGTCGCCCATTTGTATACAGGTGAACCTGGATACGTAACGACAGCGGTGGGAGTAGTATTACGGGCTTGGAGCACCTTTAAAACAGTCAGAGAATACCCACCACTGCCGAAGAAGATAAGGGGTCCTTTCATATCATAACAGTATTACAAGCACTCGATACACACGACTATACGCGTCAATCATGTGGCAATTGTACTATGTCCATATTGTTTCTCAAAACTAGCCGAGTAACTAAGTCGACTGGGGATAATCTAATTATGCAAAAGGGAGGAATGAATGTATTGTTAAATAAATAAACTAAAAGTTTCACACACATAAAACACAATGATCAACCAAATAGAAGCAACAGCAATCAAAGGTAAAAAAGCGATCAGCTTTTTGTTGGCTTTTAGTGTGACCACAGCCTTAGCTTTAATTGGCATCAACCAAGCCAGTGACACTAAGTACACTGCAACCAAAAATGACGACGATACAAATAGCAAAAAGTACGGCATAATTCCGAACGTGATGGTGCCTAACGCACATGCAGCAGGCGTAAGTGGAGGTGGATGTGGAGGTGAAGGTGGAGGTGGATGTGGAGGTGGAGATGGAGGTGGAGGTGACGGTGGATGTGCAGGTGACGGTGGAGGTGGATGTGGAGGTGACGGCGGTGACGCCGGCGGTTGCGGCGGCGGTTGCGGCGGTGACGGCGGCGGTTGCGGCTGCTGTTTTCTACCTACTACGCAAGTACAGACTCCCGATGGTCCTGTAGCGATATCACAACTTACAGTCGATCAAATTGTGACAGCGTATGATGAAGTGACACAAGAGTACACTACCGCGACCGTTGCACAGGTGCTACGGCACGGTGAAGCTGGTGTTGATCAGCACGATTTCAATGCTGCTCCACTATTAGAATTACAACATGAGCAGGGTAAGCTAATCGTCACTGCTAACCACCCAATTTATGATACTGTCACTGCAACCTTTAAACCAGCTGGGGACTTTGAGGTAGGGAATACCCTATTAACCCAGACTCAGCCAGTATCTATTACCGGTGTCACAGAGCTTGAAGAAGCAGAGCACCTAGAAGCTGACAAAATTGTCTATAACCTCACATTAACTGATGGTCCTCATACCTACATCGCAGACGGTATTGTGGTGCATAACAAAGACGGTGGAAGTGACTGTTACTAATACGCTGATGTTCAAAAATGTATATCAACCATATGGAAAATAAATACAACGAAGACAACCAGAGTAGTGGATACAACGGAGACAACCAAGCGGTGCAAATAACAGAAAAATCACCTGTAAATATTACGTTGATACTCTTGTTTATAGTCTTTGCCCTCGTCTGCATTGGAGTAGCATTCTTGTATATGTCCAGTAATATTCATTCACCTATGACGCAGTTTCCAGCTGATGGATCATCAGAGCAATCAAATACAACGGATGGTGATCTTACTAACCGCGAGTCCGCACGTGCAGACAACTTTAACGCCAGAATTGCTGAAGGGGGGAACATTTTGCGTCAAATGGGAGCTGCTGAGGCGGCGATCTATTTTAATCGTATGCTTGAGTCTGCATCGAACCCTCAAGAAAGAGGTCAAATCGAATTGAATCTCGGAAACGCCCGTTTGCAATCCAATCGTGTAGAAGCAGTTGCTCTATTGAAAGCAGTGGCCATTAACGAATCATACTTTGACTTCACTCGAGCCAAAGCAACTAATTTTGTGCTCAATGAATATACAGCCAGCAACGACGAAGCATTCGCAAGAGAACACATTTTTACCGGACCAGTATGGGAAAATTTCTTAGGCGATGACTTGCAGGAGTCTACTTTAACCGGGTTTTTCTATTCAGCTGACTTAAGTCCGACACCCGAGGCAAACATGCGAATTGCTTCCGACTTGGCGGCACAGATTGCCTTCACCAATCTTACGTTAAACGAACGAGATCGAAACGCAGCAGCGGCACAAGATTACTTAAGGTTCGGTAATCAACTAATAACCGAACTGATTCAAGATGGTGGGGTTGTCTATGGTGGCACACCGCCCGACGAAATTGCTTTAGCTATGAATCGGCGTGGGCTCGCATTAGATATTCTTTACTTTTCTGGCTACATTGACGATGCAGACGAGGTAAAAGATTCGTATCGAGAAGCGATATCGTATTTGATTGATAATCCAATTGAAATTTCTGATGGAACCGGTTCTTTTATCCGGTACAACTATGCAGATTTTTTGTTCCGACTCGATGCTGAAGCCGAAGCAAATAATATCCGCACCGTGCTGTCACCAATAGGTGGCCTGATCAGCCGTAGCAATTTTACGACTTTTGTTGATGGTAAGTTAAACAACACCGTTCCTGATAGCCGACCACTTAATATGATTGGCCATCCCGAAACACTAAGGCAGATAATCGGGTTGTCCGATGAATTCCGTCGCTATCTTTTGGTAACTGGAGTGAGAAATGTTCCAGCCCAGTCTGAGTAGTTGATATAGTATGGCCCATTCAGGGAATATTGAGCAACCTGCAACTGCGATATATTACTATTAGTTTTCAATGAAGCATTACTTACTACAAACGTCTCTATTGGTAGCAGCAGTATCTTCCTTTATTGCTAGCTTGGTTTTATATAGTGGAACGCTGGCAGAATCGTCTATTATCACTGAAGACGACCGCAACACCACCATTAGTGCTACAAATGATGAATTGCCAGCTCATATACAAAACGATAATTTCGCACTAGGAGAGTACTATTTTGTGCAAGACGCTGATTCTGCTGATCGATATGATCTAGACAAAGCAAAGTATCATTATCTGGCAGCAATCAGAAAAAACCCGGTTGAACATCCTTCAGCGTGGTACCAGGTCGCCCGGATTGACTTTGTTGAAGGTAGGCTTAGTTCAGCGATATTTAACCTTGAAAAACAGCAAGAATACTTTGGAGATAATCTTCCCAATGTTTATTACATGCTGGGTTTGACATACGGCTATCTAGCCTTAGAAACAGAGTCACAGCAGCACTGGCAGCTAGCTGAAGAAAATTTCATTCGCTATATGGAGTACGCACCAGAATCAGCGTGGCCGCGGGTAGATCTGGCCTGGGTATATTTTTCGCAAGGGAAGTATGAAGCAATGTTGCCAGTATTAGAAACCGGTTTGGAATATAATCCTGACCAAGCATGGTTGCTAAATACCTATGGACTGGCACTTTTAAATACTGGTGACAGGGAGGCTGCCCGTCAAACTCTCTTGCGAGCACAGCGGGCCTACAAAAAGTTAACAGTTGACGATTGGCAGCAAGCATATCAAGAAAATGACCCACAGTCATGGAATCGAAATTTTGAACTGTTTGGCGACATTATTGACAGTAATTTGCTTTTAGCTTCACAAAGATAATTGCAACGATTGGTAACCCGTAGCTGTATAGTTGGGTAAGTGTTAGAATAAGCATCATGTATAGCTTTTTAGAGCGTCCAGTAATGTATGTTATTGCAGGTCTTGCAACATTTCAGTTTTTTGCTCTTGAATCTATCTTGCTACTTGCTCTTGATGTGACGACCTCCTACTTTCAAGCGCAGCTGATTATTGCAACCAGTTTGCTGGGATTGTTGCTTGGAACCATACCAGCTGCTCGATTTTCGCAAGCGAATTGTATTGCGTACACACGGTATTGTTTGTACATGATATGGGTATTACCGCTGCTCAGTCTTGGGTTAGTATTGATAAGTTTTGCGTATCCAATCATCGCGACCATTGGTTTGATGTTGGTGTTTGCTCCACTGGGTTTTATTGTGAGTGCACTATATCGGTTTGCGTCACCCTGGTTACTGTATGCGAGTGAATTGTTTGGTGCAGTCTTGGGCCTTGGGTATTTTATAATCGCCATTCCGTATTTACGCAGTGAAAATGCGTTAATCGCATTAACTATTGTGACAGCTTTGATTGTTTTGTTGATCCTGCGCAAACATACTTCTGTACCAGCTAGCTTAGTACTAGCTGCAGTGGTGCTGGCGAGTGGGGCTGGTCTAGTTTCGAATGTCTACAATCACCACGTCAATTTTCTGATTCATACTTTATGTCCAGCTGATCAAGTCAGTCGAGAGTATACTGCGAACAAAGTCTTTTGCACTGATGATAGGGGTACACCTTACGAATTAGAGCTGTCCTTGGGCAGTCTACAAAATCGCATCGACATATATCGTTTATATACCGATGGTTTTTACTTTACCTCATACTCAGGCATTCGAAATGATCTGATCCAACCTTTTTCAGCAGATCACTATAAGCAAGACGCCCGAATAATCGGTGGTCTATTCGAAGATCCCAAGACACTGATAATCGGTGCTGGAGCTGAAGGAGTAGCAAAGGTAGCAAAAGCGAACGGAGCTACCGATATAACCATTGTCGAGAATAATCCAGCGGTACTCAACGTCATGAACGAAAATCTCCCGTACGCCGAACTAGCGTATTATCCGTTTGCGGATACAAAGGTTGTGCTGCAAGACGGGAGATCGTTTGTGAGCAACACAGATACTAAGTACGACATCATCACGATGATGAATACGCATCGTTCGTTGTATGTCGCGCAGTTTGGTTTTCCGAAGTTTTTACACACCAGGGAAGCGTACGCTGCTTATTACAACGCATTGACTCCAGACGGATTTCTTACTATCGAAGAAGTCAGTATTAACCACACCGCCGACGAAGCGATTGCACAGGCGGTAGCGACGGTACTTGCAATGCTGCAAGAGCAGGGGGTGTCTGACCCGCGTACACATGTGCTTATGTACCAATGGAGTGGCGCCACAAAAGATAGACCTGTCCCTCATACATCTAACCAACTTTACTCACAAATCGTGGTAAAAAAAGAACCATGGTCGACACAGGATTTAGTAGCATTCCGTAATTGGGCATCTAGATCGCAGCAAACCCAAGATTTTTTGAAGACAGACAATATGACGTTCTACCATACATTATGGTCACCCGACGAAGGTCTGAACCTGCAAGTCGCCACCTCGTCAGTATTAACCGAGCCATTCATTAACGACTCCGCGCAAATAAAAATTCTGACTGATACCGCACCGTTCGTTGCCGAATTAAGCTCGGTCGACAGGAAAATGGTATCGGTATTCTTAGTCATCAGTGGTGTGTTGGGTGTGCTGTTTATTGTTTGGTATCGACGCTATGCAATCAATTACGGAGCAGGCTGGCTGTGGTACTTCTTTTTGATTGGTGTCGGATATATGGCTGTCGAGATGTTTTTACTACTGTGGCTGCAATTGTATTTAGGGTCGATTTTTATTACGATGGTGGTCGTTATCGGTGGACTGTTTATTTCTTCGGCGTTGGCAAGTTTATACTACCAAAACACTTTTTTCACCATACGGAATCTGGTACTGAGAAGTATTTTGTTAATGACAGTGCTAGCAGGAGCGATCTATTTTCCGTGGTCCGTTGCGAGTTTTGAATTAAATGTGCTGCTGAGCGTAGTAATTGTTGCTGGGGTGGGTGTATTGCTAGCGCCATTCTTTCCATCAGTCATGCAGCGAGCGGAGCAGCGCTCGCGCCATTACACGCCAATTTTATTTGGTATAAATGGTGTCGCCTTGGCGGCAGCGGTGCCAGCCTCACTGTTGCTCGTTAGCTATACCAGCTTTGTCGTTTTTTTAGTTAGTACCGCTGTGGTGTATCTAGCAGCTCTGATAGCACTACGATGTACGTAAACCCAGTCACCAGTCAATTCTCAGTTCGCACCTTTGTTGGTATTTGTATACTGCTAGCTTTACTAGCGCTGTTTTTTGTACAAAATCGCGTAGCTGTCTCAACCTGGTGGTGGAATACTACACACACATTGCCAGAGGTGGTACTTTTTGTTAGTCAAGACACTAGTTTAGGGCTTGAAATGGCTGCTTATTACTTTGATGTTGGTTGGATGCAAGAAGCGTATGATATTAACCGAGCAGAAAGGCTATACGATCGTATCCACTCGCTTGATCCTACAATTGCCTGGGTATGGTACCAAAAGGGTCGGATGGCATTTTTGCGTGGTGACTACGAACAATCACTAGAGTATTTGACAATATATCAGGCAGCGTCAACCGAAGTCTGGCCGCAGGGTTTGTACTTACGCGGAGTTGTACAAGGGTTTGCCGGTCAACCAGAAGCTGCACTGGAAACGCTACTTACGTATTATGAGTACGATAATGCCAGCTGGTATATATACAATAATTTAGCCTGGACGTACTTCCAACTTGGGCAATTTGATGATATGAATACTATTAGTGCAGTTGGCTTAGAGTTACACCCGAATAATCCGTGGTTACTGATGAATCGTAGCCTCGCTTTATACAATTTGGGTAAAGTTGAGCAAGCAAAAACCTTTATAAATCAATCGTACGAGCAGGCAGTGCAGCTCTCTCAATCAGATTGGAGTACCACCTACCCAGGAAACGATCCTGCCATAGCAAGTATGGGGTTAACCGAATTCCTTTCCGTTGTGGAAGCGAACCGCAGTCTTATCAACATGGCCGAATAAACTGCAGTATAAATAGACTATACTTACATATATGGGTAATACACTAAAGAAAAATACCAGCTTAGGCATAGAATCAGTTATAGTGTATGGAATAGCTATCGCATTTTCTGCGTTAGCTATTTTTTTTACCATGTCCGCCAGCTCTCAAGATCAAGCTTTTATTTCGAGCGAATTAGGGATAGCAACGTTTTCTCCGAACGGGCCGGCTGGAGGAATGCTCGTTCCAGCATCCGGATGTTCAGGTTACGGCGGGGAAGCTTTTTTTAATACTAAGCACTGCCATAGTAGCCCCCCACCACCACCACCACTAATTCTTGGTTGTTCAGACTCAGTTGCCACCAACTTTGATCCGTTGGTTGATTTTGATGATGGTTCGTGTACGTATCCACCGCCCGCAGGCACCTGGTCAATTGGTCCTTGGGGTAGTTGTACTGGACCGTGTGGTACTTCTGGCCTTCAATACCGTACTGTCTTTTGTACCAGTACGGCTGGCTGTTCTGGTCTACCACCATTTTTCTCACGAGGCTGTATGAATCTTGCTTGTCCTGCTGGATCACCATCACCGTCACCATCACCATCACCATCACCATC
>Ga0306869_1000802_pt1 | contig 13121 bp, 13 predicted proteins | sample AntRauTorckE6833_FD_190421 | JGI IMG/M metagenome (GOLD analysis project Ga0306869, IMG submission 190421) | Saline lake microbial communities from Rauer Islands, Antarctica - Metagenome Torckler E6 #833 (v2) (version 2) | ecosystem: Environmental > Aquatic > Non-marine Saline and Alkaline >... | reverse complement strand
TACCGCCGCCTACTACTACACCGCCGCCTACTACTACACCGCCGCCTACTACTACACCGCCGCCTCCACCCCCAGTCAATCAACCTCCAGCAGCAAACATCACCGCCCCAGCAAACAACGCCAGCTTTACCGCGCCGGCTACCGTCAACATCGCAGCCACGGCTTCTGATTCCGATGGCAGCGTCAGTAAAGTCGAGTTCTTCCGCGGCAGCACCAAACTAGGCGAAGATACCACCAGCCCCTACAACTTCTCCTGGACAAACGTCGCGGCGGGCAATTACTCTCTGACCGCCAAAGCCACCGACAACCAAGGCGCAATTACTACATCGAACGCTGTGAGCATAACCGTCAACAGCGCTCCAATACCGGGCGACACAACTCCACCTACGCAGCCAGCTAATCTAACTGCTTCAGTTGTCAGCTCAACCCGAGTTGACTTGAGTTGGGGTGCCAGCACTGACGCGGTTGGCGTAGTAAAATACCTTGTGCAGCGTGACGGTATTACCATTGTGCAGCCGACAGGAACCAGCTACAGCGACACCACCGTGCTACCGGCAACCAACTATACCTACCGCGTTCTAGCGGTTGATGCTGCCGGTAATACCTCGACCCCGAGCGCGACTAAAACAGTGACTACTCCCGTAGCACCCGACACCGCTCCGCCTAGCGCGCCGTCTAATGTATCTGGTAGCGCCGCGAGTTCCACGCAAGCCAACCTGACCTGGAATGCCAGCACAGATAACGTAGCCGTCGCCGGCTACCAGGTATTGCGCGATGGCGTACAGGTAGCCACTAGCGTCACACGCAGCTTCGGCGAGAGCGGACTGTCCCCAGGCACAACCTATCGCTACCGCGTCCGGGCATTCGACCAGGCCGGAAACCTCAGCGGCCTTTCCAACGAAATCATCATAACTACGCCGCAATTGGCGGGCAGCCTGTCGCTTGTACCGGCCAGTCGTGGCGTCACTCGCGGCAGCACCTTTGACGTGCAGATTTGGGTTGATAGCGCCACTCAGTTAGTCAATGCCGCACGGGCCGAGTTGCAGTATCCGGTAAGTGAGCTAGAGTACGTTACGTCAGTGAATCAAGGCTCGGCCTTCAGTGTTGATGCCGAAACCAGCGCCAACAGTAGCGGAGCGATAGTGATTGCCCGCGGCACGACCCCTGGAACCAGTGTGTCCGGCCGTCAGCTGGTGGCAACGATACGGTTTAAGGTGCTAGGCGGGAGTGGCACTGCCGATATAGTTGTCCGCGAAAACTCGGTGCTACTCAGTAGTAGTAACAACCAGAACATCCTCAGTACTATAACCGGAGGCAGCTACTTGATCTCGAGCAAGCTAGGTGATTTCAATGGTGATAATAAAGTCAACGTCTTTGACTTGAGCCTTTTGCTTAATCGGTGGAACACCAGTGACCCCCAAACTGATCTGAATGGTGACGGCCGAGTCAATATCTTCGACCTCAGCTTACTATTAAACGCACTGGAGAGTTAATGTCACAATCAGAAAGGGTTACCATGAAGAGTGCAACAAGAAAATACATTTTAATCGCCGTTATAGTTGTGGTGGGGGGCGTGGCCGTGATTGCTGGCCTGAACCGCAGCGACCAGCAGGATGATACGCAATTACCTATTGATACGGGTCCGGTAGCGTCTATTCGTATTACCGCTGATGGTTTTGAGCCGGCGACTCTGTCGATTGCCCCAGGCACCACAGTTACCTGGATAAATGATGACACCGCCCCGCACCGCGTGGCCTCTAACCCGCATCCGGAACACACCGATTTGGACGGACTTGATAGCCAGCAGATTATTGAACCGCAGGACGACTATAGTTTTACTTTTGAAGAGCCGGGCAGCTTTGGCTACCATGACCATCTCAACCCAACGAAGAACGGCACGATAATTGTTAAAGACCAGGGCGATGGCTTTACGGACTAGCCAACAACCGTTGAAACGGTTTTTCGCTCTTGTCGGCAACGGTAGGGCTGTTAGCCTCGTGGTGGCGTTGCTGCTGGTGGTAGTGGCGGTTTTCGGCACAGTTTTGCCAACTTATGCGGCCGCGGCCAGCTTGTATCTTTCGCCGGCCACGAAAACCGTCACCCAAAACACCACCGTGAACGTGGCTATACGCGTCAACACCGGCGGGCAAGCGGTAAATGCCGTCCAGGCCAGCCTGTCGTACCCGCAGGATAAATTGCAGTTCGTCAGTATTTCCGCGGCTGGCAGCGCTTTTAATATCGAGGCTGAAGAAACTGGCGGTGGCGGCAACGTGCGGATTGTTCGCGGCTCGACAACGCCTGTGAATGGTGATTTGCTAGTGGCTACGATTACGTTTAAAGCTTTGGCTGGCTCTGGCACGGCGGCGGTAAACTTTACCGCTGAATCATATGTAGTGCGCAGTAGCGATAGTACCGATATTTTGGGGAGTAAAACCGGCGGTAATTATACATTGCAGACACCCGTCACCCCAACGCCGCCAACACCAACACCAACGCCGACGCCAACGCCGACGCCAACGCCAAATCCTGTTCCCGCGCCTAATCCCTCACCATCACCAAGCCCATCGCCTTCACCATCTCCATCGCCAGCTACTCCCGGCGGGTCAACACCCTCGCCATCACCAACCCCGCCACCAGTAGCCACCGCGCCTGATGGCAGTCCGACCACAGCCTTGAGTGCCAGCGGCATAAAGGTGACAGATCTGTCATTCCGCCAGGCAACTATCAGCTGGACGACTAATCAGCCAGCCACCTCACTGGTTGAATACGGTTTGACCGGCGAGTTTAATCTCTCAGCGCAAACACCCGGCACTAGCCAAACGCATAGTGTCGTGCTACCTAGCGACACGCTGCTGCCCGGAACTGATTATTCATACCGTGTGGTCAGCATTGATGCGGCCGGTAACACCGTGACCAGCGCTGACGCGACCTTCAGAACCAAAGGCGCGCTGATTGAAATATTGCTAACCGATGCTGACGGCAACCCGTTACCGAATGCCGAAGTTACCGTCGGCGGCCGAGTCCAGCGTACCGACGATAACGGCATCGCTCGCTTTGAAGATATCGGTCTGGGGCAACAAGCGGTCTCCGCTGAGGCTGATGGCAAAAAAACCGAAAGCACCATTTCCGTGGAAGATACGCTGGATAACACGGCAGCTGAGCCGCAGAGTTTCACTATCCAATTAGTGTCAGGGAGTAACTTATTGAAAACAGGCACGATGACAGCGCTGATCCTGCTGTTGGTAGGCGGCAGCGGATTGATCGGTCGATTGTGGTGGCAGCGGCACCGATTGAACGTGGAAGTTGCCCGCGCTACAATGCCAGGCTATTCGATGCCTCATACGGAGCCGACGGTTATCTCGCCCGGCACCATTTCAAAACCGTCAGCGCCAAACGCGTCGGGCAGCAATACTCGGCCGGTGGAAACTCCGGTCGCGCAACGGCACAGCCCGATTGTCCAGCCGTCGTCGGTTGTTGCTCCACAGTCGCCACAGATACCTGTCGTGCCATCACCAACGCCGGTTCCTAGTGACCCTACAGTGACGGCAATACCGGTTAGTACACCTTCGCCAGCAGCACATGAAGTTCCCATGGATGCCCTCGCTCCCGCACCGCCGGTTACTAAGCCTGCGTATGGCAAGAATTTAGAGGAACAAAATTCCGAACATCGGCCGGGTACTATTATTAGCCCATCCGAAAAACGGTAAGATTGCTCCTTTGCGCCTTTTGGAGTAAAGTGCTACGCTTATTACAAGCAAATATTGAAACAGCAGAATCTTAGAGGGAAAACATGCAGCGAATTATCGCGGTCATAAATCAAAAAGGTGGGGTAGGGAAGACTACGACCGCATTGAACCTAGGCGGCTACTTGGCAAAAAGTGGCAAATCGGTCTTGGTTGTTGATTTTGATCCGCAAGGCAATGCTACTAGCGGGCTTGGTCAAGACAAGCGGGAGTTGGAAACGACTATCTACGACGCCTTGTTTGATCCGAAACGCACCACCGACGCGTTACGGGAAACCGCTGTCGCCAATTTGTATTTGCTGCCAAGCAATGAGAATTTGGCGGCCGCCGAGATTGATTTGGCCGATCAGCCGCGCCGCGAGTATCATTTGGCTGAGGCGCTGAAAAACCTTGATCATGATTACATTTTGATTGATTGTCCGCCCGCGCTTGGTTTATTGACGATTAACGCTCTGACCGCGGCGGGGCACGTGCTGATTCCGGTGCAGTCCGAATATTACGCCTTGGAGGGTTTGAGCCAATTGCTAGCTACAATCCAGCGGGTGCGGCAAGGGTTGAATCCGCAGCTGGAGCTATTGGGCGTGGTGATGACCATGTTTGATAATCGCACCGCGCTAGCCGGCCAGGTTCATGCCGAAATAAAAAAGCATTTCAGCGAGAAAGTTTTCCGTACAGTTATTCCGCGTAACGTTCGTTTGGCCGAAGCGCCCAGCCATGGCAAGACGATTGTTGAGCACGATAAATGGAGCAAGGGCGCTCGGGCCTATAAACAACTGACTAAGGAGGTGATTAGCCGTGTCAGTTAGCATCAGTACCGTTTTCCGTTTTCCGTTTTCCGTTTACAAGACGTTTTCCATGTTTCGTTTTCTTTGGAAAACGGTAAACGGTGAACGGAAAACGGTGATGACCATCGTCAGTGTTTGGGGAAACCAAGGAGCAGAAGCTATATGAGTGTAAAAAAAGTCTTGGGATTAGGTAGAGGGTTTGACTCGTTGCTCCCGACGGATTTCGACAGCTCAGTTTTGGCTGATGAGCGTGATCGTATAAAAAAAGTATCCACTGATGATCTTGAAGCCAATGCTGATCAACCTCGCAAACATTTTGATAAAGATGCGCTGCAAGAGCTGGCCGCGTCGATACGGCAGCACGGCATCCTGCAACCGTTGATCGTTACACCAACTGAACACAAAAAATATATTTTGATTGCTGGAGAGCGACGTTGGCGGGCTGCTAAGTTGGCTGGCCTGGCGCAAGTTCCGGTTATAGTGCGTAGTAGCGAACAGCTTGAACAATTGGAGATTGCGCTAATCGAGAACGTACAGCGCGTGGACTTATCGCCCATGGAGCAGGCCGTGTCGCTTGCGCGGTTGCAGCAGCAATTCAGTCTTAGTAATGAAGCGATCGCCAAACGCATAGGTAAAGCGACCAGCACGGTTAGCAACATTGTGCGACTTGTCAATTTGCCGCCAGCCGCACAATCAGCCCTGCAATACCAAAAAATTACCGAAGGTCACGCCCGCCAGATATTGGCACTAAAAAACGAGAAACAGCAACTAGAATTACTCAGGCTGATCATCGAAAAACACTGGACAGTACGACAGGCCGAACAGTACGTTACCGCACATAAGTCTGGTATCAAAACGTCGACGGCGACCAGAAAACGTTTGGAAATTTCTACACCAGCGACGAAAAAACTCAGTACCTACGTTAAGGCGCCAGTAGTCCTCAGGCGCACCGCAAAGGGCGGCAAGCTGGAAATTACCTTCACTAGCGACGATGATCTAACGCGGATTATTAAACAACTACAAAAGTGACGCTCACGCTTTTAGAGCCCATCCAAAATCTTTTTCGGCGCTCAGTCGCACCTCTGGCGGCCGGAAAGGGCGATTTTGGATTGGAAGGGAGATCTCGGATGGGTTCTAAAACGTGCGGGCTTTGCTGATGGGCAGCAGACGTAAGTAGAGAGTGCCGACGATAGCGTCGGAAGGCACGGTGCCAAAGTTTCGGGAGTCTTGCGAGTTCTCGCGGTTATCGCCTAGCACGAATACCTCGCCGGCTGGTACGGTGATGTCGACATTGCCCTTGGTTTGCTTGGTGTTTTCGCCGTAGGGCAACTTGTCGTCAGGGTCAAACCCGCCGGGATGTTCAGTGTTATACACCGTGACATCGCTGCCATTGACGACAACGTGTTCGCCTGGCAGACCGATAACGCGTTTGATTAGCTGGCGTTCATTGCTAATACCTTCGTTTTGGGTAAAGACGATGATTTCCCCACGTTCTGGAACGAAAGCTTTGTTGGTAATGTTGGCCCAAGTTTTGGCTGTTTTCACGACAACCAGGCGGTCGCTATCGTGCAGAGTATTTTGCATACTTGGGCCATCAACCTCGTATGATTGAAACACAAAGGCGGTTAAAAAGAGCGCGATCAGCGGCGCTGCCACTAAAATCAGAATCGTCGATAGTATGCCACTAAACCCATCCTTATCCGGATTTTGCCGTTTAAGCGGCGGCTCTACCGGTGGTAACGATGGTGCTGGCGGCGAACCGTAGGGAGAAGATGCCTTCTGGTAAGGATTATCGTAAGGGGTGTTATTGCTATCCATATGACAGGTATAGACTATAGCTTATAGCAATCCCAAAGCAAAATTGGTGGAAAAAGACTTGTAATTAAGGAGAAGCGGATTATACTAAACCGCATATGCATTCGCGTTATTTCAGACACCCGCAAAACAAACACAAAAACAGCAATCTCGATGGGATGGTGGTTGGCGGTCGAACAGTTGGGCGGGGAAGTCAGCTGGGCGTGACCAGACGAACCGCGGCGACCAGACCGCAGGGACGAATTGACGATTTTCAGCGAGCGCCCGGGCGGACTGTTACTAACCAGTTTCGTCAGACGACGCTACCGGGTAGTCAAACAGACACCGCGCGGGTGTTGCGAGCCAACGCGGCCGCTAGTACGCCACGTGCGGGCAGGAGGAACCCGGGTTGGCGTAAGGCGCTGTCTAAGAGCGCGTTGTCGCTGGCGGTTTTGACGCTACTCATGGGCGGATTTTTACTCGGGAAAGGCTACTTAAAAGCCCGGCAAATATTTAAGGGCGGCGCCGCTGGTGCGGCGGCATTGCAAGAAGGCGTTGACCCTAATCAACTCAAAGGCGAAGGTGACGGCCGGGTGAATATTCTGGTGTTAGGCAAAGGCGGCCCAGGGCATGACGGCGCCGATTTGACGGATACGTTGTTAATCGCCAGTATTGATCCGATCCAAAAAGAGGCTTCGTTGCTCAGCGTGCCGCGCGATTTATTCGTTGAGGTACCGGATTTTGGCGGCATGAAAGTTAATTCGGTTTACGCCACAGTCAAACAGCAAGCCCAAGCCAATGGTCAGTCCGCGGCGCAGCAGGAAACCGCAGGCATAGATACCATCCAAAAAACACTAGAGGAGGCGATGGGCATCCCGATACATTACTACGCCATGGTAGATTTTGAGGCATTCCGGCAGGCTATCGATAGCGTCGGTGGCGTTAGTATTGACGTTCAAGAGCAGCTTTACGACCCGACGGTCGCCTGGGAAAATAATAATAATCCGTTGATTGCTGACACCGGGCGGCAAACGTTTAACGGTAAAAAAGCCTTGCTCTACGCCCGTTCGCGCCACGGCTCGGAGCGGGGTGATTTTGACCGCAGCAGCCGCCAGCGCGAAATTATTCTGGGTTTGAAGGACCGCGTGCTGTCTCTGGGCACCTTTGGTAATCCGTTGAAAATTTCTCAACTTACGGATGCTTTTGGTAATCATGCTCAGACAAACCTAAGTATTAATGAACTGACGCGTTTGTACGAGCTGGCGCAGGAAATCGACTCTAGCCGCGTGGCCAGCGTTGGCTTGGCTGATCCGCCAAATGATTACGTTACGACGGATTTTGTCGCTGGTCAATCAGTCGTCGTGCCGCGCGCCGGATTGTACGACTTTAGCGAAATCCAACATTATGTTCGCAACTCCTTGCGCGACAGCTTCCTACGCAAAGAAAATGCCAAAGTGATGATTATCAACGGGACAACGACGCCTGGACTGGCTACGCAGAAAGCCGAGGAACTGCGCTCATTCGGCTACAATGTTACCGCGGTCGCCAACGCGCCGACCGATAATTACAAACAAACAATACTTGTGGATCTGCGCGCTGGCGCCAATAAATATACCCAGCGTTATCTGGAGCAGCGCTTGCAGGTGTTGGCGGTCAATAATCTTCCTGACGCTCAGATACAGGCGGCTGACGCGGATCTGGTGATTATTATCGGGCAGTAGAGAGAGCGCCGTTTACCGTTCACTGTTTACCGTTTTCCGTTGACCGTTGGCCAAGTAACAGAAAACAGTAAACGGAGAACGGAAAACGGGATTCCGAATGGTATACTAAGAGGACATGCGTGTATTTCGATTACTTACGGCTCGCGTGAAGCCGGTTAGCGGTTTCGCGTACTTTCTGCATCTGGGTTTAACGGCTCTGTTGCCAGCGCTGCTGTTTGTGTTGGTGCGGATTGATGTCGCGCCGCTAGGCGCATTACTGATTGTGCTGTCCAAGTGGCGGATATTCGCGGTTAAGCCGCGGCACTGGCTGGCAAATATTAGAGTCAACGCGGTGGATATTATGGTTGGTATTTCGGTGCTGGCATTTATGATTAACAGCGGTTCGGCCGGCTGGCAGTTGCTCTGGGCGCTGGTGTACGCGGTGTGGCTGCTAGTCATCAAGCCGGCCTCCGGTGTGTTGATAGTTTCGCTCCAGGCGTTGATCGCGCAATCTTTGGCGCTGACGGCCTTGTTTTTGGCGTGGGGTGACGCTCCGGCCCTGGTATTGGTCGCCGTAGCGTGGCTGGTTTGCTATCTGGCGGCTCGGCACTTTTTCTTCAGTTTCGAAGAGCCGCTAACGAAATTACTAGCTTATACGTGGGGCTACTTCGCCGCGGCTTTGACGTGGGTGTTGGCGCATTGGCTGCTGTTTTACGGCGTGGTGTCGCAGCCAACATTATTTTTAAGTGTGCTGGGGTTTGGGATCGGAACGTTGTATTATTTAGAGAAGCGCGATCGCTTGTCGGTGCTGGTGCGGCGGCAGTTTGTGTTCGTGATGGTGGCGATTATTGTTATTGTGGTGGTGCTTGCTGATTGGGGGGATAAAACTCTATGAGGGAAGGTGATTCCTCCCCTCATCGTCCCGATAAATCGGGACTGCTCCTCTCCCGGAAGCTGTAGTCAAAAGCGGGAAGCAAGTTCCTGCTTTTGACCAATACATTAAGACAATTAAGACAGGAGAAAAGGTATGGAAGTTGAAAGTACGAATGAATCAAAAAACGAATCAATAGTGGTAAGCCAGCAGCAGCGGCATAATAATCCCAAGCTACTAAGAGGGTTATTGCTGCTGTTGAGTGTGCTGAGTGTAGGGTTTCTGGGTGGTTGGCTTGGCGCCGGGAGCAGCGGGCGAGTGGCGCTTAACCAGAATAACGATGCTCAGCGGCAGATTGTTACCTCGGAAAGCCAGGTGATTAGTGAAATTGCCGAGAAAGTTGGCCCTAGCGTGGTGTCAGTTAATGTCACCAGCCGGGAGGTTGATCGATCCTTCTTTGGCTCCGGCGAGGCGTTTGATCAGCAAAGCGCCGGTACGGGCGTGATTATCAATAACGAGGGCGTGATTATTACCAACCGCCACGTTGTACCGGCGGACGCTACCAAAGTCAGCGTGACCTTAGCCGATGGAACTGATCTGGAAAACGTCGAGGTACTTGGCCGCACCAACGATAACGACTCGCTGGATATCGCTTTCTTGAAAATTACCGATAACGAAGGCAAGATGCTGACAGCAGCTAATCTGGGCGATTCCAGTAAAATGGTCGTTGGTGATAAGGTCGTAGCTATTGGCAACGCGCTCGGCCAGTTCCAAAACACCGTAACCACCGGCATTATCTCTGGCTACGGGCGCAGCATTACTGCTGTTGGTGATAGCGGGGCGGAGACGTTACTGAATCTGTTTCAGACCGATGCCGCTATCAATCAGGGTAATTCTGGTGGCCCGTTGGTAAATATCAATGGCGAGGTCATCGGGATAAACACAGCAGTTGCCGGCCGCGCCGAAAATATTGGCTTCGCTATCCCTATCAACGATGTTCAAGGATTGATCAAAAGCGTGCTAGAAACTGGCGAGTTGCGTCGCCCATACCTCGGTGTTCGCTACGTGTCGTTGACTGATGACATTGCCGAGGAGTTTAAGCTGCCAGTTAAGCGGGGGGCTTATATATTGCCTGAAGGTCGTTCCAATCAGCCGTCGATTCTGCCGGATTCACCAGCCGCTGCCGCCGGTCTGCGTGCCGGTGATGTCATTACCAAGGTTAATGGCACGCCGATTAATGAGGACAACAGCTTGACGAGCGTTCTCGGCCGTTTCCAAGTCGATGACACCGTACAGCTGACGTATCTGCGCGATGGTAAGGAGCAAACCACTGACATTACGCTTAAAGCTGTTCCGGAGGAGTAGAAAACAGCAACTAGCAATTAGGAATTAGGAATTAGCGGGGCGCGTTTATTGCCGAGTGAAGGCTTGGACGAGATTTTCGGATTTTTGTAGTCTGTAACCGGCGCTCTGGGCGAGTTCCACCATTTTTTGGTGCTGGGTTTCCAACGATTCGGTTAAGATATAGCGCGGCGGATATTCTAGCGCTTCGACTTGCTCGAAAAAACGACGATACAAGTCCAGCCCATCTTTGCCGGCAAACAGCGCCAGCTCCGGCTCATGGGTAATTTCCGCGGATGTTATCAATCCGTCAGGAACGTAGGGGAGGTTGGCCATAAGGATGAAATATGAAGCATGAAATAGGGAATATGGGATAGCTGCCAGAAGGTCGCTATCAATGATAGTTACTTTGGCGTCGAGTGCTTGGGCGTTTTGGCGGGCAATAGCCAGCGCACCAGGGTCAATATCGGTCAACACCACTTGGCTGCCAGCAATCTCTAACGCCGCCGTAATCCCCAAACACCCCGAACCAGTCCCGATATCGGCGATCACGATTTTCTCCGGCAAATCCAAACCTTTCAAAATCTCAATAAAACTCTCCGACTCCGGCCGCGGCACCAAAGTTTGAAAACCAACATGTGTGAGGTCAGACCTCACACATGTTTTTACGCAGAAGCGGCGGCCGTAAAACTCGGCGTGGCCGCGGATGTAGGCTAGCGGTTCGCGTGCCGCACGGCGCGCAACTTTTTCTTCCAGTTCTCGAAGGGGTTGTTTCTGCAAGAGTTCGTCCACGGCAATTTCGGGGTGGGCGAGGAGCCAGGAGCGGTCTTGGCCGGTAGTGTCCTCCAGCAGGATTAGCGCGTCCAGGCGCGCCGATTGAATGCCGGCGGCTTTAAGGGTTTTGGTCGTGGAAAGCAGAAAATCTTGGACGTTCACAGCGGTCGATTTATTCGTAAGACAGTTTGACGCCGGTTTTCTCGGCCAGTTGCAGGATCCAGCGCTCCATGCGGTCGACTTTGTGCGTTAACATCAGCATTTCCTGCTGGTAATCTCTGACGAGACCGGCTAGCCCGTCAACCGTATTAGTCAGCGCCTCAACCTGTTTTTTAGTCGCCGTTTCTTCAAGGCGCTTGTTAACCTTGTCAAACTCCTTTTGCATGTACGCGAACAGCTTCGTAAATTCGTCTTGGCTCATACCATAATCATAGCACGCCCGAACAGAAAATAATTTTCCGTTTTAGTCCCACGGGCAGAGGATTTTGAGGCCGGGGAATTGCCGGAAGTCAGCGGTGTTGCGCGTGATGACAGTCAGCTGGTGCTGGATGGCCTGGGCGGCGATCAGGGAGTCGAGGATTGGCGGCGTTTTGCCGGTTTTTTGAGCTTGGGCGATGAGCGTTGCCCATAGCTTGGCGGTGGCAGTGTCGAGCGGAAGAATGCGCGGCGCTAAACTCCCAACCGTAGCGCTGGCAAAGGCCTCCAGGCGTTCGCGGTGGGTTGGATTAGTCGCGAGTTCCACGCCTTTGTACAGTTCGCCGATCACCAGGCATGAGGTGAATAGCTGCACTTGGCTGGCCGTTTGCAGCCACGCCATGTACCCGGCGTTGGGGAGCTTTTTTATGCCTTCACTGAGCGCATTGGTGTCGAGCAGGAAACTCATGCCGTTTTTTCGCGAGATTCCTTTTCTAAGTCCTCTACAAATTCCTCATCTAAATTGAAGGGCGTGGCTCTGCCTACCGTATCCCGTTCGCGCATGATTTCCGGAAAGTCTAGGCCGCGAAACTGCATCAGCACGTCTTTAAAGTCTTTCTGGGGCTTATTTTTGCGCTGGTATTCCTCGTAATTGATAACCACCACGGTGTTTTTGCCGCGGCGGGTGATGATTTGCGGCCCGTGCTTGAGCGTGTCCTCAACCACTTGGCTGAACTTATTCTTAGCTTCCTGTAGTTGCCACGTCGCATTTGTCATAGCTCTATTTTAGTCTAGCCTGTCTAGCCAGTCAAGAGAAAAAACTCATAAACTAAACTTTACTCATTGACAAATTTAACCAATAGGAGTATAGTGACTTCAGATTAACAAAAACAAAAAATAAAGCAAAAGGATGATGACTTATGGGCGAACAAGATAAACCTCAAGAACAAGAACCGTATACTGTCGAACTTTTGGAGGACGGTCAGCCAGTTTATGATTTTAGGCAGCCTGGAGTAAGGGTTGACATAACTGGAGCGCTTAAGGAGCACCCAACGGGTATGGCATTAATCAAGCTCGCTGATGGACGAACCGTGGCTATGAATCGGCATGCCGCGGTAATGATTAGTGCTCCCAACGAAAGGGGAAATTTTACACGTGACGAAGAAACAGTTGGCGCGAAGCTCGGGCAAGTTTATCCAGACGGAGTGCCTGAGGTTACTGTCGGTGAAGACTGGCTGGAAAGCGGCACGGTAGAACGTGTAGTTATCGCGTCCGGTGATGGGTATCATTTGCAAGCTCCCAATGCAGATCAGCCAACTCCTGGGCGCAATATTTTTGACTCAGCTGCGGACATTCTGAGAGACTTCGAAGCGGATAACCTAAGGTAATTACTCCTGGTTAATGGGTTTATAGTTGGTTTTTTCGCGCCAAGCAGCGCAATACCTCGTTCTGGCGCTGGCCATCAGGAGTTGGTACGGTTTCTTGGGTGTAGTTGAGTATCTCCCAGCCGTTGTCGGTGTATGGCTCAAGGAATTCCTGCATGCTAGCTGGAAAATAGTGTCCCCCATGGGGGTTTTCGCGGTAAAAGTCACCCTGCTGGCTGAATGTAGCAATAGCATTGATGCCGCTTGGCTGCGTCTGCTGTCGCGCGCGGGTTAGTAAATCGAGAGCATCTTGGTGATCCAGGTGGTGTAGTATG
>Ga0306869_1000799_pt1 | contig 13159 bp, 11 predicted proteins | sample AntRauTorckE6833_FD_190421 | JGI IMG/M metagenome (GOLD analysis project Ga0306869, IMG submission 190421) | Saline lake microbial communities from Rauer Islands, Antarctica - Metagenome Torckler E6 #833 (v2) (version 2) | ecosystem: Environmental > Aquatic > Non-marine Saline and Alkaline >... | reverse complement strand
AATTTTTAAGTCTGCCCCACGCAAAAACATCAAGGTTTGGCAAGAATGCTATGGCCATTTCACCACCTTTGACCGGTAAACTCCACGAAACTCTGTATCCCTTAAGCAGGGAAGTCTTAAAAATTTTTTGGTACTCGTTGTATACGAAATAATAATATGAAGATTTTTTTAAGAAGGCTTTATTCAATTTATTTTGCTCAGCAAACGCGGTTCCTTGTAACGACTTTGGGCGGTACAAATACAGGAAGAACAAAGTAAGCGGAAACATAAATGGCACTACAAAAGACAACAATAATCTCGATTCTGGCAAGAACAAACCTAGTAAAATAACTATGATCAATACCGCAATTGTTATCTTTTTGACCCAAAGGCTAAATTTGGCTCGTATTTTTAGATTTTTATTGTCAAAGGCCGAAAAATCATAGTCGTTAAGACCCAAGTGTTTCTTATCCATGTTTAAAGTATAAGGCAGTTACTAATTTCTTGCATGCGGGCAAGATTTAGGTGGGCTACGACAACAGTAAAATGAGGACACTAGTCGTCATAAGCAGCTCGAATTAGAGGCTGTGCCTCTAATAATGGATGAACTGCAAATTAAGAAGTGAGACAAAAAATTGGTTAGGGATAGGAACAGCTTCGCCGGCGAGGTTGCGGACGAAGTAGCTACCGATGGGAGATGTAGAGGATGGCGCCGTGGTATTGGTTGAGGGCGTTTTCTAGCTCTTCGATGCTGAGGCCGTGCCCTTAACAGAGGAGCAAAGCGCATGTAGGCCAGAGCTATCTGGCTCTAGGGAGCTACTAGATAGCTTATTTGAATACAGTCAAATTTTTCTGACCAACATTTCCCACCTCATCATAAGCCTTAATGGTGATACTATGACCTCCTTGGGCTACTTTGCGGGAATTCCATCTATACGAAATAGAGTCACTGGCTGAAGTTGCTTCGAGGTTGCCGTCTATGTAAACTTGCATTTTAGTAACAGCTACGTTGTCGGTAGCACTAGCTTTAATGCGCGTACCTCTGCCTGTAGTTGAATTATCTGCAGGTGAAGCGATAACAACAACTGGCGATATAATATCGGTAGCTGGTGGCGGAGGTGTACTTTGAGTAGCAACGCTAATATTATTTGATGATGGACTAGCATTACCGGCTGCATCCCGGGCAATCACGTAATATGAGTAAACGGTTCCTGCGGTTAAGCCAGTGTCAGAATAGTTGTTTGTGGCAACAGTCGTGATTTTGGCATTATTTCGATAGACGTCGTAGCTTGTAACACCAACATTATCGGTACTTGGTAGCCAACTCAGGTTAACGGTATTCACTGTCTGGGAAGGCGAAGTTAGGTTAGCGGGTTGAGTTGGTGGGGATACATCTGAGGATGGGCCAAACCGAGCTTTGTAGCGAGCTTGGCTATTTGGATAAGTCTCAAGGCGGAAATCCGTCTCACCAAGCACGTTAAAATATGAATGGTAAACAACATTGTTAGCGGCAAACCAATCGGCCATTCGATCAATATAATAGGGATTATCTCCTCCTCCTCCCTGATCCGTGCCCTTACCCCACAAGCCCCACTCAGTAACTGCCATGGGTTTGCCGTGGGCATTAGCAAAAGCGGCAAAGGCATTTAGACCGTTGTTTTGATTTAGCGTGAAATTCCAACGCTCTTCCGGAGTAGAAGTCGAATCCATCCATTTGATATCGTACGCGTCCACACTAATAATATCTACAACATCGTCTCCTGGATAATGATCATCAAAACTTACGTAAGTGCCATTCGAACGATTCCATTCAAAGGCAAAATTTTGACCGGGCACCGATTTCATAATACCTACTATGCGCCTGTAATAACTTTTCCATGTTGTCGGATCATTCGAGGCTGCCCAAGGATACCAATTACCATTCGACTCCCAACCTAATCGAATTACCGAATTTCCAAGATCTTTATCTACCATGTTCTGCGCTAAATTACGGAAGTATATGTCAAAGCTACCGCTATTTCCTTTTAACAACCCCGCTTGACCGCTATCGCTATTTTCTAGCATAGGCACGCTTAAGGACAGTCTACGATTCGGATCGGCTTTAACCCATGCTGACATTGGATCAAGTAGCCAGTTTGGATTAAAATCCGTCTCCCAGCCTTTTCTGTGGTCAACAAATTGTACTGAATACGATACTGAGCTACCCAACCACTGCGAAAAAGTATCGTGTCCGGCAACGTCAGCCGGACCTGTATATACTCCTAACTGCGAGGGCGGTGTTTCCGCTTTACTAAAAAATAACATAAAGCTACCGATACTAGCAAAAATAAGTACAAAAATAATAGCGCTGACTCTGTGCGTGTTTTTTGACAACAAATTATATCCACGACTGCTTTTGGCTTTTCTTTTGGGAGTATTTTTCCTAGCTACTTTTATTTTATTTGGCATTATGTTTCTTCACTTTTCTTTAATCGTACTTTTTCGACCCGTTATTGTTTTTTATTAGTCAATGAAATTAACATAACAGTTAATCAAAGCGAAATCAAGTTTACACTACTTGAATCTCAAAACCCTTAACAGATAGCGAAAAAGCGAATTCAGAGGCCAAACGAGAAAGAGGGTAGTTAGAGGCTGTGCCCTTAACAGATATAGGAAATGCAAATTCAGGGGTGGAGCGAGAGGGCTGGTGGAGGTTATTGGTTAGGTATGGGGATGGTTTCGCCGGCGAGGTTATGGACGAAGTAGCTGTCGTGAGAGATGTAGAGGATGGCGCCGTGGTATTGGTTGAGGGCGTTTTCTAGCTCTTCGATGCTGGGAAGGTCGAGGTGGTTGGTTGGTTCGTCGAGGATGAGGACTTGGGGGTCGTTGGCCAGCATTTGGATGAGCTGGAAACGAGCTTTCTGGCCGCCGCTGAGCCGAGCGATGGGCACGTCGCCGTCGGTCACCGGGTTGAATAAATAGTCGCTGAGGAATTGTTTGATTTTTTGATCGCTGACTACTACGCCCGCGGCGCGGCAGGCGTGTTCTATGGCGTCGTGCAAGGTCATGGGTAGGTATTTTTCGTCGATTTCCTGCTCGTAAACGCCGATGCTGATGGCGGGCTCGACGACGATATGGCCGGCGAATTGCTTCGAAATTGACGATGAAGCCCGTTGCGTGCCAGCGGCTTTGGCTAAAATGGCTTTGACAAGCGTTGATTTACCGGCGCCGTTACGCCCGTGCAAACGCAAGCGTTCGCCTTCACGCAGGCCAAAGCTAATATCATCGAACAGTGGCTCCTCGCCGTAGCCCAAACTGAGTTTGCTGACCTCAACCAGCAGACGGCTGGAGTTGCTTTCTTTGCTGCGCGTCCGGACTTTGATATTGCGCGATTTATGTTCTTCGTACGCGTCGCTCATCTTGGTGTTGAGGCTAGTTACGGATTCTCGGTCAATCCAAAACGACGGCTTGTCCATGTCTTTTAACCGCGCCAGCTCGGTTGTAGCCTTAACTTCCAGCGATTTGAAACGCTGGATAGTGCCAGGGTTGCGTGCCCGCTCCTTGAGCCGCCGAAAGCGGATGACTTCTTCTTTCAAATTGGAAATCCGCCGCTGCGTCACACCGTATTCGTTGACTTGAGAAACGACCTTGCTGGCGTTGATCCGCAAATAATCATCGTAATTGCCGGGGAAGTTGTAGGCCTGGCCGTCGCGGATCTCCACGATCTTGTCGACAGCTCGCAGCACGTCGCGGTCGTGCGTAATCACCACTACGGCGTCTTTGGTGGTGGCGAACCAGTCCAAAAACACTTCTTTGGCGACGTAGTCCATGTGGTTTGTCGGCTCGTCAATCAAGGCCAGATCAGCCTTGGCGTGCTGGACTTTGACCAGCTCCACAAAGCGCTTTTGCCCACCGGATAAATTACCGAGCAGACCATTAATCTGCGCTTCATTCAGCTGGTAAGCGCTCAAACTGCGAATAATCTCTTCCTCCACCATAAAGTAGCCCAGCGCATCAAACCGCTCCAGCGCTTCGCTATATGTGTGTAGTTTTTTCATATTGTCGCCCATGGTCGCTGGGTAGCTGTCCAGAATGTGTTTGAGCTTAGCGTACTCCGGCAAATCGTCCAGGATATAGGCCAAAACGGGCAGTTTTTCAAACCCGTGATGCTCCTGCCGCGAATTAATAACCACCAGGTTTTTCCGGAACTCAATATTGCCCGCGAAATCTGTATCGTCACCAGTCAAAATATGAAACAGCGTCGTCTTGCCCGTCCCATTCCGCCCAATCAGCCCGACTTTCTCCCGCGCCCTGAGTTGAAACCCCAAATCCCGGTACAAAACCTTGTCCCCAAACGATTTTTCAACTACAGCAACATCAGCAATCATACAGTAACCATATTGTCATATAATTTCACCATCCAAATTCGCCCTCCCGATACCAAACTTTCCAAAATTTCCGGTGAGTATCAACAGATACGCCCCAAAAATTATTGGCAACTTTGATATTCGGGATCATCAAATTTTGATTGGCGGAATTATATGGCAACATGGTTAATAGCCATTGTAAGCTAAAGGTCGATTTATAGGTAATGTCGGTCAAGTGTTATGTCTATTGGTCACCCAATAGTTATAGGGCCGATTCAACTGTGACTTATCTAACAGAATAGCTGGATGTAAATGTTTAAGCTTCTTTAGCTGGCTTGAATATAGGCTGCTTGAATATTATTAAATAGAAGGGATCGAGTATGAGTAGAGGAACAAAAAATATTAAGAGCGCGCTGATGGCAGCGGTTTTAGCTTCTAGTGGAGCTTTGGGATTGTCAGGAACGGCGCTGGCGCACCATGAAGGCTCGGAGATGTATAGCACCAATTTATCAACATTGAACGGTTCTGGTAGTAGCGGCAACGCCCACGTCCAGGTGAACGGCGACCAAGTAACGGTCAACATCCGTACGCGAGGGGCGTCACCTAATTTGCCCCATGCCCAGCACTTGCACATTGGCGGCGATCGTAATGAATGCCCGACATTGAGCGGCAGCGACACGAATAACGACGGCTTTATTTCATCGGTAGAAGGTGATCCTTCATACGGGCCGGTTCGCGTATCGCTTACTACACGTGGTGATGTGAGTGCATCCAGCGGCCTAGCGGTTACAAGATTTCCGGTAGCCGATGCCCACGGCATGGTGAACTACCAAAGAACCTTTACATTGCCTAATGGAGTAGATGCTGAGGACATAAAGGATGCGGTGATTGTGCAGCACGGTATCTCCGAGCTGTTTGAAGACCCGACTATGTATGACGGCGAGAAGCGCAGCTCACTTGACGATTCTTTGCCTTTTGAAGCAACTGTCCCAGCGGTGTGCGGTGCATTGACCGCCGATCAAGGCCAACAAAACAAGCATGATCGAGCCGAAGAGCGGGCTGAACGGCAGCGCGAACGTGAGGAACAACGAGCTGAGCGTCAGCACGAGCGCGAACAACGACGGAACGATCGAAATAACGATGGCCAAAATAACGGCAACACCGGGGGCAATGGCCTGAATATCGGCAACACAGGCCCTGATTCGACCAACCGCATCAGCATTAATGACAGTACCACTGTCAGGGTTAATAACGATGTCGCCGTCGATATCGATAACGAAGTCTCGCAACGTGCGACTTCAGGTGATGCCAGCGTTGAGCGAAACACACGGGGTCGCAGCGCCGTAACTGGTGATGCCATGAATCGCTCCGAGGTTGATATGATGGTGGAGGTAGGAACTAGATTATAGAAGCTAGCTCTTAGCATTTCATAATTTTCTAGGACAACGCTCCTTAAGTAGAGAAGTAGAGGTCTCGCGACAACAACGAGGCCTCTATTTTTATATGCTCTTTGGTTTAAACAAAAGTTGTAATAAATATTAATTAGTGATGTAATACTTGTGATTATGAGTGAGTTAAAGCGAACGCCAGCGGAAGCGTCAAACGGTTGGTGGTATGTTGAGGCGGAGCAAAGCCGGTTAAATCGGGCATGTAAAGCGGCATCGCTGGGTGTTGTCAGCATAGTAGTAACTGTTTGGGCGTTGACAACAATTAGACAGGAGTTGATTGCCGCCGAAACAGACACGGTAGCCGAGGTACCGGCTAGCGCTGAGGACATGATACACTCGCTTATTCGTGACAGTATGTATGGAGAAGGTCAGGTGAATGTCCTATCAGGAGCGGTGGCCGTCCAGCAAATGTCAGACAGCGAGGGCATTCGAGAGCGGAGCATTACCGATCCGATATGGTTAAGCGTAGACGGCACCGACTATTTTGCAGGCAAAAATCCGCTTTCGCGTGACGGCGACAATTTGATTATTTGGCAAACCGGTTCGGATGTCCGATTATGCGCCTCTGCCGATGACCAGGCGCATATAGAGCCCACTCAGCTGGGTGTGGGCATTGATTTTACTGGATTTGCCGAGAACGTAGGCGTGTTTCGCAACCACACGAAATACCCAGTAAAAGATTTATGCCAAGTATCAACAGACATCCCAGACCTGGTTTCTCGGACAAAAGTTTAGCTCTAACTCTTTTCATCCAGCTTTCAACACACAAGGCCTGGCACTGCTTCTCAGGAATTTTGGGTCAAAAAAGGTGGTTTTGAAATCGAGACTTATTGGGAAGAAGTCTAATATACCAAATTGTGCCCCGTTCCAGTTTCTGAACGTGTTATTATTTTAGTAATGATTTTGTTTTGGATTGTTGTTTTCGTGATTAGCTTGGCTGCGCTGGTGCGGGGGGCAGATTGGCTGATTGATGGTGCGGAGCGGGTTGGGCTGGCGCTAGGTTTGTCGCCGTTTATTGTTGGGGTGACGATTGTGGGAATTGGCACGAGTCTGCCGGAACTTGTCGCCAGCGTAGTGGCCACCGCGCGGGGGCTGGATACGGTGGCGACGGCCAACGCTATTGGCTCAAACATTACCAACATATTTCTAGTAATTGGTGTGGCCGCGGTTTTTAGCCGACGGATTGCGGTAGAAAAAGATTTGATTGATTTGGATCTGCCGCTGTTTGCCAGTGTTACCGCTTTGTTTTTGCTTGTAGCTAGTACCAAGCAAATCGAACTGTTTGAGTCCATTCTGCTGCTTGTCGGTTACGTCATCTACCTTATTTACACGGTGCGCAACCAAGACAATGCCAACCTGAAAGCTATCATGAAAACTTTGCCAACTGACGCCACGCCGCGTGGTTGGCGGCGACTGATCCACTCTGGGCGAACCAGTAAACGCCCAGTGATTTCTTCACGTGACTTCAGCCTGCTGATTAGCGGCAGCGTACTGCTTGCCGTCGGCGCTTACTTTGTAGTTGACTCGCTTGGGGAACTAGCTGGGCTGCTTAACATTGGCGCTGGCGTGATTACGATTGTGGCGGTGGCGTTTGGCACAAGCTTGCCAGAGGTAACAGTCACGCTCAAAGCCGCGCGGCGCGGCCAGCCGGAAGTAGCGCTGGGCAATATTATCGGCTCCTGCGTGTTTAACTTACTAATGGTTGTCGGCATATCTGGGCTGTTCGGCACTTTGGCACTGGATAGCCAAACGCTATCGATCGGCCTGCCATTTCTGGCGGTATCCAGCTTGCTTTTTGTAATCTCTGGCATATCTCGCCGAATATATTCCTGGGAAGGCTCAATCTTCCTACTGCTCTACATCTTCTTCATCAGCGAAGTCATAAACTCATTGTAAGTAGCGAAATGCGCACCCGCCTCCTCAACCAAAACAAGCAGACTAGCCATAAAATAAAAGAAAGTACTTGACAAACTTACTTTACTTTGATAAAGTGTACGTCATGCAAGACAAGACTATGAATATTTGGGATTCAGCAACCGCCGCGCAATTTGCCGCGGCTGTGGCTGCTATTGGCGATGATGAAACTATGCGGAACTTCTTGCGTGATGTTATGACGGAGAAGGAAATAATCGAGATCAGCTCCCGCCTGGAAGCCGCCCGTTTGTTGCAAGCCGGCGCCAAATACAGCGACATAATCGATAAAACCAAACTCAGCAGCCGCACCGTAGCCCGCATCAGCGATTGGCTAAAAACCGGCTCCGGCGGCTACGCCTCCGTCCTAGCCCAAAGCGACCAGCATATCGTTCATATCCCGCCAGTCCGTGCTGAGTAGTTAGTATTCGTTATCGAATAACTAAAAACGCCAGCACCACGCTGGCGTTTTTAGTTTCACAGCAAATTAATATGAATTTAAGGGTATAATGAGATGAATGAAAAATTAACAGAAATAGAATTTAGAGCCAGGTCAGTTAAACTGGATCCAGAGGCTCTGGTTGCCATTGGCGGCGTCTATCAAGCCGCATTCGCCGGAGAGCCGTGGTACGAAGTTTCGCGCTGCGCAGCTCCGGAACGAAAATTAGAAGTTTGCCCGGGAGGCCTCTCCCCGCTGGAAATAGGTGCGTTTTGTACTGCCTGCGGGTTATGCCCCATGGCGGAAGCGTACCCTAGCGAAGAACTGACGACAAGCCTAAGTGACACGCTGGCCGATCCCACTGCTCAGCTGTATCTGGAAAGGGAGGGGACGGAGCTATTGCTGGCAGCAATCTTTTGGGAAGCAACGCCAAAGGAGATTGCCGATAGAAAGTACAAAGACGTGCCAGAAATGGAAAATTGGCTTAGTGGTAAGCTGCCTGATGAACCGGTTGTATGGATGGATGAAATCTTTGCCAATAAACGCAAGCGCGCTACGGGCAACTTATGGAATTACCGAGCAATGATTGAAAAAGGTATTGCTAACGCTAGTTCTGGCATTGTTGCTTTTCGGACAATCAACCAAGGTCTGCTAAAAAAGACTAAAACAGAGTTCCCAGCTATAAGTACTATCGTCCCTGGTACAGATTTACCGGATACGAGAAATAGAAACTTCATAATTATAGATGCCAGATAGGAAAGAAATATGAAAATATTAGTTATGGGCGGAATGCACGGCAATGAGCCGCTAGGCCCAGATATAGTACGATTATTTCGGGATAAGCCCGTTCGTGGTGTTGATACTGTGCTTGCCAATGAACAAGCGTTAAGCGCTAATGTTCGGTTCATAAAGCATGATCTCAACCGTTCATTCCCCGGGAACGCCAGAAGTAAAGAATACGAGCCACGGCGCGCGGCCGAACTCCTGCGACTAACTAGAAAATACGATATTGTGCTAGATTTTCACAATACGCACTGCCCAAATAATGATTGCGGGTTTGTGGGGGAGGGTGCCAAGCAGCTGTTGCCTCCCGCGGCTGCCTGGCTGGGACTAGACCGGCTCATTGTTGCGGATTACGATTGCCTCAATAAATTTGCTGCCAACTGCTTGTCGGTAGAGATTAGTTTGCCTAGTGACAAGAGGGCAGCGGCTGATTGGTATAAGAAAATATCTAAGTTGGCACAAACAACAATATTGTCACCGGCGCTCGCTGTTCAAACCTACCGTTTTGCATACCGCATGACATTAGACGATAAAGAAATGTTTAATCTCGCGGGCGAAAACATGAAAGCTTTCCAGCCGATAAAACCAGAGATAGCGGCTAAGTTAGGAGTTAAAAACCCGGCTTTCCCGATATTTGTGAATGACAAATATACCCCGTATAACTACGGCGGCTTACTGAATAAGATCGATTAAGTTATAATTAGGAGCAATATGGCATTAACTACACAACCTTATAAAGGGGCGCGGGATTTTTATCCGGATGATATGCGGGTTCAGAAGTATATGTTCGGGGTGATGCGTGGTGTGGCGGAGCAGTTTGGGTATGAGGAGTATGACGCGCCGATTCTGGAGCCGGTGGAGCTATATTTGGCTAAAAGTGGCGAGGAAATTGTCAATGAGCAGACGTATGCTTTCAAAGACCGCGGCGGCCGCGATGTTACGATTCGGCCGGAGATGACACCGACGGTTAGCCGCATGGTGGCTGCGCGGCGGCAAGAGCTGGCTTATCCGGCGCGTTGGTACAGCATCCCGGTAAATTGGCGGTATGAACGCCCGCAGAGAGGAAGATTACGTGAGTTTTGGCAGCTTAACATTGATATATTCGGCATTGATGGATTGCAGGCCGAGCACGAAATAATCCAGTTGGCCGATCGTATCATGCAAAAATACGGCGCCGAGCGCAGCATGTACACAATCAAGCTTAACAGCCGCCAACTGATGAACGTCGCCCTGCACCAGTATCTTGGCCTCAGCGAAGTTCAGGCGCACACGATCAGCAAGCTCATCGACCGCATGCACAAGATGGAGCGCAGCGAGTTTCTGGCGCAAGCCGACGCGGTATTAAGCCCGTCGGAACGGGAAGCCGGCACAAACAGCAAATTATTCGCGCTGCTCGAAGCTAAAACGCTTAGCGATCTGCCCGAAGAACTTTGCCGCCACGAATTTGTCGCCCAGCTCAAGAAACTGCTGGAGCTGCTGCGTCAAGGCGGCATCACCAACGCTATCTTTGATATCTCGCTGATGCGCGGGCTTGATTACTACACCGACATAGTCTTTGAAGTTTTTGACAATCATCCGGAAAATAATCGCGCGATGTTCGGCGGCGGACGCTACGACGGACTTGTCGGATTATTCGGTGTGGAGCCGGTGCCAACCGTCGGCTTTGGCATGGGCGATGTAACCATCCAGAATTTTCTACAAACACACGACTTACTGCCAAAAATCCAGCCGGAAACAGACCTCTACGTGATTCTAATTGGCGAAGTAATCGGCGAAATCTACGACCGCGCGCAACCGATCATCAGTGAGCTACGCGAGATGGGGCTGAATATTGCTGTAGATTCCTCTGGACGCAAACCCGACAAGCAGATTAAAGCCGCCGTCAAAAAGGGTATACACAATGCTTTATTCATCGGCGAAAATGAGTTGGCCGAAGAGCAATACATGCTCAAAAACTTGGAAACTGGTATTGAAGGCAAACACAGCGCCGCCCGCATAGTCAGCTTAGTCAAGGATTACCGCAATAGGTAATGGTCGCGGTTATGGCGAGAAAATAATAAAATTCACAGCAATGCGGTGCGATGAGTTCGCTGTAATTTTTCATTTGAACCAGGATTTGCTATAGTACTATCTTATGCAAGTGAAGAAGATGGATGTTTCAGATACAGAAATAACGCTGGCAATTAACGCCAGTGCTACCGAGCTAGACGGAGTTAAAACCGCGACATTAAAACGGCTAGCCGGGCAGGTTAAGCTGGCTGGCTTCCGTGAGGGCAAGGCGCCGTTAGCGCTGATTGAAAAGAATCTCGATCCATCGCAATTGCAGTCGGAGTTTTTAAATGATGCAGTAAACCAACTATATGGCGCTGCGCTTGAACAGTACGCAGTTCGCCCAGTTGATCAGCCTAAGGTTAATATAATTAAGTTCGTCCCTTTTAGTACTCTGGAATTTACTGCCGATTTAGCGATAGTCGGAGATGTAAAGCTGCCTGATTATAAGAAAATAAAGAAGTCTAAAAAATCTGTTTCTGTGACGGATAAGGATGTTACGGATGTAGTCACCGACTTACAAAAACGCGTGGCCCAAAAAAGCGATGTTGATCGTGCCGCCAAAAACGGTGACGAAGTCCGGATAGATTTTCAGGGCACTGGCAGCAAGGGCGAAAAAGTGCAAGGCGCTGATGGCAAGGACTTCCCAATAATTATTGGCAGCAACACGTTCATCCCGGGCTTTGAACCAAATTTAATTGGCATGAAGGCGAGTGAGCAAAAGACGTTTACGGTACCGTTCCCGAAAGACTACGGCGTTAAAGCTCTAGCAGGTAAGAAAGTAACGTTCCAAGTTACAGTTAAAAAGGTCCAAGAGGTCATCGAACCTAAAGCTGACGATGAATTTGCTGCGAGCGCAGGACCGTTTAAAACCATGGCAGAGCTGAAGGCTGACATAAAGAAACAGCTAGTTGTCGAGCGGCAAAACGAAGCTGATCGTGCGTATGAAAACGAACTGATTCAGGAAATTACGGCAAAATCGAAAGTTAGCGCACCGCAAGTGTTGATTGATCGACAAGTTGAGCGCATGCTCAAAGAGCTACGCCAAAACCTGACGTATCGCGGCCAGACATACCAGGAATTTTTAGAAGCTCAGGGCACTACAGAGGAAAAATACCTTAAGGAAGTGCTCCAGCCACAGGCTGAACTGCGCGTTAAAGCTGGTTTAGTACTTTCCGAGATTGCCGAGGCCGAAAAACTTGAGATTACCAAAGCAGATTTAGACAATCGGCTACAAGCGCTAAAGGCGCAGTATCAAGATGCAGCCATGCAGACCGAACTTGACAAACCAGAAGCCCGTAACGAAGTTGCATCTCGCATTATTACCGAAAAAACCATCACCAAACTTGTTGCTTATTCTAGTACAAAATAGTATAATATAGAAAATAAGTGATTAATAAGGACAGAGGAGTGTATTAGAGTATGATTGGATTTAGGGAAGCCGCATTTAGGTTTGCAGAAACAGTTCAGCCGCACGTTGATTTACGGCCTGGGGCGAAGGCCTGCCGTGAAGTTGTTCGATACTATGATGATCGCATAGAGACAACGGCTACAGAGTTGCGAGCCAGCGGCCCGGAAGCCGCACGAGTAGTAGATGCAATACTCGATAGTCAGACTGACACTTTGCCCGAGCAGCTTGGATATTTGAGGTTATTTCAGGCTAGCCTTGTCATGGACGAGATGTCTAGGCTTGGACGGGTATGCTTAGAGGAGCAATTATAAATTGGCAGTCTTGACTATTGAGTGCTAATTTTTTATTATAGAATTATGAGATCACCGCTTAAAAAATTCTTTACGTTAGATATGCCGGAATTTATTAGACAATTACCGAAAGCTTTTGGAGTTCAATAGTCATGCAGAAAAATCCACAATCAATTTTGATCCCGACGGTTATTGAGAGCGATGGACGTATGGAGCGGGCCTATGATATTTATAGCCGGTTGCTCAAAGACCGGATTATATTTCTGGGGACGGATGTTAATGAGCATACGGCCAATTTGATTGTCGCTCAACTGCTGTTTCTGGACAGTGAAGACCCGAAAAAGGATATATTTTTGTACATCAATAGCCCGGGCGGCAGCGTGTATGACGCGTTCGCCATCTACGACACCATGAACTACATCAAGGCTGACGTGCAAACTGTATCGGTAGGAATGGCGGCTAGCGCGGCGGCGTTTCTGCTCAGCAGCGGTGCCAAAGGCAAG
>Ga0306869_1000786_pt1 | contig 13304 bp, 12 predicted proteins | sample AntRauTorckE6833_FD_190421 | JGI IMG/M metagenome (GOLD analysis project Ga0306869, IMG submission 190421) | Saline lake microbial communities from Rauer Islands, Antarctica - Metagenome Torckler E6 #833 (v2) (version 2) | ecosystem: Environmental > Aquatic > Non-marine Saline and Alkaline >... | reverse complement strand
TAAGGTTCGGCACCTCAATCCCCACGGCGCGCTGGCCGGGAATCGGCGCCTCCATACGGATAGAATGCGCGGCTAGATCGAGCGCCAGATTATTCTCCAGCGCCGTTATCTTGGTAAGCTTGACCCCGGTGGGTGGCTTGAGCGTAAACTGCGTGACGCGCGGACCGATGTTCGCGCCCTCCATCTCAACGTTGATGTTGAAGTTAGTAAACGTCTCCTTAATCATCTCGGCGTTGCCCTCGACGTCACCAGCATTGGCTTTGTCCTGTTTTTGGTTCAGCAGCTCGATGCCCGGAAACTTCCAATTGGGATCGGTCGGCACGGTTAGAGCGTCGTGGTTTTCTTTTGGCGTCAGCTTCTGGGCGGTGTTTTTGAGATTACTCAGCCGCGGCTGCTCCTTCAGTGGTTCGTCGCGCTCCACCGGAACGCCCGCATTGAGCTTAAAGCCAGTATCGGTTGCCCGCACCTTCAAACTTTCCAGCTCAATCGGCTCACGCTCTGGCCGCTGAAATATCTTGCCCAGTTTCAAAATAACTTGCGGGCTAATCCCGAAGGCCGCAAAAAAGGCCAGCACGCTAAACACAAAAAACAGCAAACTAGCCGGCATTTTATCCAGCGCGCCCAGCACGGTGCCGCCGAGCAATCGACCGACCGCCCCGCCTCTGCCGCCAGTCATCTCGCCGCTCAACTGGTCAATACTCGCAAAGGCCACGTGCAACCAAGCGGCACTGGTAATCAGTAGCGCCAGCATGCTACTTAGCTTGCCGAGGGGCACGCGCCGGTCATCACTTTTGAATTTATGCGTACCGAAGTAGACCAGCGCCAACGGCGCCAACCAAGCCGCCCACCCCAGCGCCCAGAACGCCGCGTCAAACAGCCCCGTGGGCAATAAACCGCCCGTACCGAACCCGCCCAGCAGCAAAAACACCGCCAGCACAAATAGCACAATCGCTCCGGCCAGCGGCCAGAACGCCGATTGTTCCTTCGGCGCCGCGGTTTTTTTTGTTGTTCGTTTTTTCTTTTTCGCCATAACCGTTTTATTATACCACTCTTGAGACTAGTTATTCTTCGTTAATTGGCTGCGAAATACCCAGTTGTTGTCTTCGGTCTGATACCGCCTGCTCCATAATCGCCAACCTCTGTTGCAAAAGCGCGTTATCTGGATCCTGATCCAATACCTGACTGGCTATTTCCGCGCCCACCAAACGATCAAGTAGTTGTTCGTCGCCTTGAGCGGCCGCAATCAGTTGAGGATCTTGATAAGGCGATTTTAACTGTTCTTCAGGTTGCTGTTCCATGAAAAAACTATAGCAAATTTTACATCATTTGTCAATGGGTTGCTGTTTGGCCGCTTCTTTCAAAAGCGCCGTAATCGCTCGCCAATCTCGTCCGGTCATACGTTCCTCAAACACCTGCCGTTCCGGATTAAGCGGTCGATATGCATCCCACACCTCATCAGCGGGCAATTCACATGCCGCTTCAGCTTGTCTATCACTTTCCGTTCGGGCGAACAGCCTTGGTAATTGCTCATTCATAACCACATTTTTAGCAAAATTAATAGCTTTTGTCAACCCCTGCGTATTAACTCACCACCATTGCAACATAAATTGGTAGGCGTCCTAAACTGTAGTTACTACTAAATAATTACAAAAGGAGCCTACCATGGCCTATTCTATCAACCCTAATCTACCCAAAGCGAGGGCAATCGCCATGCGATTGCTTGTGCGTGAAGGTTTACCGCTGCAAGTGGTGGCTAATCATTGCGGTGTCCACCGCAGCACAGTATGGAGGTGGAAACGTAAATGGTTTGAACTGAACAAGAATGTGCAGTTCGACAACCCAAACAGGCCAAGTCGTGTTTTTAGCTTCAAGAATAAGCTACATGCCTGTAAGTGGCTGATCTCTACAACTAGCTCAAGGCCGCATACTTGTGCGCATGCCATCAGTGACGAGATTATTCGGCGTGTTATGGAGCTTAGACATAGCCTAAAGCGTTGTGCTGAGGTGGTGTGGCACCACCTGCGTGTCGAAGATGGTATCCGAGTTAGTCTCAGTAGTGTTCGGCGCATACTAAAGCGCAACCATGCGTTCGATGGAGCCAGGAAGAACAGAATCCGCCCAGACAATCCTAGAAGGCCACGGCCGACCTACCCGGGTGAACTAGTTCAGACAGATACGATTCACTACATCTGCCCACAAACCTACCAAAGACGGTATGTCTATACCGTCATAGATCTCTACAGTCGAGCTATAGGCAAAAACGTGGAGGTTTTTAGACAGTGCGATGTTTGATATTGAATTAAACCACAGGTGTTATTCTGAGCTTCAGACTGTTTAAGAAATCACTAAGTAATGTCGTATTATATTACTTAGTCTTAAACTACAGAGGTTAAAGACTAATAAAACCTCCACGAAAGTGCCTATAACTCCTACAGTCGTATGACATATGTAGAGATACATAATCACATACGACCAGGCATAGCTGCAGATGTCGTTATGAGGGCGCAAGCATACTCCGGGTTTACTTTCTCTATGGTGCAGGCCGACAATGGACCAGAGTATTCTCGTTACTTTGAGCAGAGATTAACGGGTTTTGGTATACAGGTGCGGCACAGTCGTCTTGGCAGACCAAATGACAATGCTCACATTGAACGGTTCAACAGAACTATCCAAGAAGAATGCCTCGGGAACAGGATCAGCAGCATTGTGGCTACCGCCACCCTACAGACTAAGATTGATCAATACATTGAGTTCTACAACACCCAACGAGTACACTTAGGAATACAGTTGCAGACACCAGCCTCTATGTTGCAAAGGTCCTGAGTTCTATACGCCCCTGAACTCTTGAACCAAGCGAGCACATTGGAAAAAGAGGATAAAGGCGAAGTGCAGCCGGAGTTCCGGCCACGGAACCCCGCGCGTAACATCCTCTTTTTCCAAAGTGTGAGTGCTAATCCGTGCGGGCGTCCTGGTTGAGCAGGCGTTCGCGCATTTGCTGGAAACGCTGCTGCTGATCAGCGGCTTGCTGAGAGGCGGCTGGGCTGCGACCACCGGCAACGGTCGTCACCTTATCCTGCCCACCGCGGCCACTGCTCAGCACATTGACCACTGGAATGACAATCGGGCTGCGCTGCGTGTGCTCATACAGGAAGTGTGTCACGTGGTCTTTAATCTCGATCTTGAAGCGATCCAGATCAACCCGCTTAAACCGCTGTCCGACCGCCCGCTTCAACTCAGTTCTAAAGGCGTTCATCAGCTCCTCGTTATCCCGCATATAAATGAAGCCGCGACTGATGATATCCGGACTGGTCAGCAACTGACCGGACTTTTTGTCCACCGTCAGCACCACAGCGACTAGGCCTTCCTCAGCCAACAGCACGCGGTCTTTAACCACCACGTTGCTGACTTCGGCGCCGGTCTGGTCGACCAGAACTGTACCGTGCGGTATTTGCCCGATGGATTCCATTTTATCCGGCGTTACCGCTATGACCTCGCCATTTTCGGCATTGACTGTATGCGCGCGCGGTATGCCCTGCTCAATCGCCAGGTCAATGTGACGCTTTTTGGAGCGGAATGAGCCGTAAATCGGCATAAAGAACTTCGGCTTCGTCATGTCGATCATGTCTTTGTACTCGTCGATGCTGGCGTGACCAGACACGTGCAACGGACCACAACCGTCTAGCTCGTGCGTTTCGTGGCGAAAAACATGCACGCCTTTGCGCATCAGCTGGTCAACCATGTTGCCAATCAGCGCGTCGTTACCGGTCTCCGGAATAGGCGTCGAGCTCAGCACCACGGTATCCTGCTCTTTGAGTTTGACGTTCCGGTGATCGCCAGTGCTCATACGCTGCAACGCCGAGCTAGGCTCACCCTGCCCGCCAGTACAGACCACTACCACATCCTGGTCGTTCATATTGGCAACGGCGGCAATCGGCACAAACGTGCCTTTCGGTACGCGCACGAACCCATGCCGCACGGCCATTTCCAGCGTACTCATCATGCTGCGGCCATCGAGGGCGATTTTCTTATTGTGATGCGCGGCGGCGTTGATGATCATTTGGATACGATTAATGTTGGTCGAGAAAATCGCTACAAAAATCCGGCCAGGCGCTTTGTCCATAACCTCGATGAAACTGGTTTCCAGCGTGCTTTCCGTCGGCGTTCGACCCAACCGTTCGGTCGTAGTACTTTCCGATAACAGCACCAGCACACCTTCGCGACCAAGTTCTTTCAGGCGAGCTAGGTCGGTCGGCAGATGATCCAACGGTTCCGGATCTAGCCGGAAGTCGCCGGTATTAATCACCCGGCCAACCGGCGTATCAAGCACAATCGCCGTGCTACCCGGAATGGCGTGCGTAACGCGCACCAGCTCAACAAAGAACGGGCCAACCTTGAGCCGCTCATGCGTGTCCTGGTTCATCATCACCGTCTGCAACTCAAAGCCATCGGGCATCGGCAAACCAAAATTACCAAAAATTTCCTCCACCCGGCCGATGGTAAATTTAGAACCGTAAATCGGCGCCGGCGCTTTAGGCACAATGTGCGGCAACGCGCCAATGTGATCCAAGTGGCCGTGAGTGATCAAATACCCCCGCAGCTTATGCTTAATGCTCTGCAGATACGTCGAATCGGCAATCCCATAATTAATGCCGGGCAGATCAACCCCCAGATCAGTTCCGCAGTCCATGACCACGGCATCGTTCATATATTCCACCAAAATCATGTTCTTAGAACCACCGCTGTCCATGCCGCCCAAGCCGACTATCTTGAGCTGCGGCTGGTCGTCAATCCGATTGGCTCGTCCTCGCCCGTCATCTTTGACGGCCACGGCAGTCAAATATTGGCTAGCGATGCGATGGGCGTCGTCTTGGCTGCGGCGCTGGGCGCGAATCGCCGCGCCGCGCGAAACGTTGCGCCCGGAATCATTACCGAGCGGCTTCGGTTTAGCCGATTTATTGTTGTTTGCAGGCGGGGCATTTCTCCGCCGCTGGTTGTTGTTATTGTTATTCATATCTATCCTTTCTGATGTTTCAGAATTAATTTTTAGATTCTTTGATAAGGTTGATGATATCCGGTATTTTGGCGAAGTCGTCAATAAGCGTTTGCCGCATCGCGCCGTTATACAACGCCGCCGCCGGATGATACAGCGGCAAATACACATGCCCCTGGCACTTTCTTGGCTCACCGTGACATTGGCTGATTTTCAGCCCAGGCGGCAACAGCGCATCCATGCTGTGGCGGCCCAGAGTGATAATCAATTTCGGCTGGATGATGTCGATTTGCTGCCGCAAAAACGGCAGAAACGCCGCTTTTTCCTCTGGCAGCGGATCGCGGTTGTTTGGCGGCCGATATTTCACAATGTTGGTTATATAGACATCCTCGCGCGCTAGCCCAATACCCTGCAGCATTTCATTCAGAAACTTCCCGGCCGCGCCGACAAACGGCTTCCCCTGCGCATCCTCATTCTTCCCCGGCGCTTCACCAACAAACACCAACTCAGCATCCGGGCTGCCATCGCCAAACACCAATTGCGTAGCCTGCGCCGCCAAGTCGGGGCAAACCTTATCGGCGACGATTTGCGCCGCGATGTTATTGAGCTGTGCTTGCTTATCTTTCATAATTTTCAGTTTTCAATTCACAATTTTCATTAAATTTACAATGATCAATTTTCAGACTTCTTCCTCAGCGAACTAACGATTTTCTGCAAGATCATTACTAATTCCTGCGTTTCAGACTGGAGTAAGTTGTTTTCTTCCCCCGTATCGCCTAAGCGCGCCAATAACTTCAGCCAATATCTGGTTTCACTAGCTTCTTTCTTAGCAATGAATATCTTATTACGAAAATCCTGTTTAGACGAGGCGTTATTGGCTTCGACATAATTCGCGCCTACACTAGTAGCGGAACGAATAAGCTGATTGACAATCGATTTCAGCACTGGCTGTTTGAGCCTAGCACAATGCTTGACTACGCGTACACTAAAATCGAGCATCCTCTCCTCTAAATTATACGTTGGCTGGGTCTTCATTTGAAAATTGCTACTTGAAAATTCATTGTGAATTGAAAATTGTTAATTGCTACTTATTATCTGCTAAATTATTTGCGGTCATTCTTGATGGCGCGGGCCAGGAACCAAACACCAGCCCAGGTAAAGAACAATGTGGCAATGTAGAACCAGTAACGACCGGTGTCGATCGCCCACGAGCCAAACGCGTAGGCCAGCAGCAAGTCAACCACTCCCTTCGCCGCCCAAAACGGTCGGCTCCGCCACCAGACTGGTTTACGCTTATGTTTCATTGCCTAATATCCTTTCCTAGTTTGCTATTGAAAATTGCTACTTGAAAATTCATTGTGAATTGAAAATTGTGAATTGCTATTTGCCCGATTGATCCGAGCTGGCTGCCTTCATACTGAGCTTCAGTCGCCCCCGCTCATCGATTTCCAGAAGTTTGACGGTAACGCGGTCGCCTTCGCTAACTACATCACTCGGTTTGGCTACGCGCTCGTTTTTCATCTCGCTGACATGCACCAAGCCTTCTTTACCTGGCATGATTTCAACAAACGCCCCGAAGTCCAATACGCTGACCACGCGGCAGTTTTCGTACACGGTACCAACTTCCGGATCATCGGTAATCTGCTTGACCCATTTAATCGCCGCATCAATCGACTCTTTATTCGGGCTGGCGATCATCACCGTACCGTCGTCTTTGATATCAATTTCGGCTCCGGTTTCGGCGATAATCTTATTGATCGTCTCGCCGCCTTTGCCAATCACTTCGCGGATTTTTTCCGGGTTAATCTGAATGGCCTCGACGCGCGGTGCGTACTCGCTCATTTCGGCGCGCGACTCACCCAGTATGGTCAACATATGCTCCAAAATAAAGTCCCGTCCAGTCTTGCCTTTCTGCAAAGCTTCTTTCAGCACCGTGACCGGCAGACCGTGGACTTTCATGTCCATTTGCAGAGCAGTTATACCTTTTGCGGTACCAGTTACCTTAAAGTCCATGTCACCAGCAAAATCTTCGGCATCGGCTATATCGCTCATGATATATGTTTTTGCCGCCTGCCCTGAGCCTGTCGCAGGGTCAACCATCAAACCCATAGCGATACCGCTAACCGGCCGCTTCAACGGCACGCCAGCGTCCATCAACGCCAGGCTACTGGCACACGTCGCCGCCATGCTGGTGCTGCCATTCTGACTCATGATTTCCGTCACGCTGCGAATAACATAGGGAAAATCAGCTTCGGCCGGCAGCATCGGCAGAATTGCCCGCTCCGCCAGATAACCATGGCCAATCTCGCGCCGTCCCGGGCTGCCCAGGCGCTTGACCTCGCCCACGGTATAACCCGGAGCGTTATAGTGGTGCAGGTAGCGGCGCTGGCCTTCTTTCTCCATGGTGTCGACAAGCTGCGCGTAACTCAGTGGCGCCAGCGTGACGATGTTCAAGGCCTGCGTGACGCCGCGAGTAAACAAGCTGGAGCCATGCGTGCGCGGCAGGATGCCGACTTCGCTGCTCAACGGCCGAACCTCATCCAATGCCCGGCCATCTGGCCGCACATTATTATCAACAATCCCCTGGCGCACGTCTTTGTGCAACGCCGCGGTAAACGCTTCCTGATATGCGGCGTGTTGGTCTTTGAACCCATCCTCGCCTAAAATCTTTTCAAAATGTTCGTGCAAACCTTTGCGCAAGTTGACGATCAACGCGTTGCGCTCCGGATAATCTTTGCGCAGGTTTTCGCCCAGTTTTCCCTCAACCCAGTCATCAACTAGCTTTTGCACCTCTGGATCAGGCAACACCAGCTGGTATTCCTGTGCCGTCACTCCGACCTTGGTAATCAGTTCCTGCTGCAGCTTCACCGCTGGCTGAATAGCCTCATAGCCAAACTCCAGAGCGGCGGCCACTTGGGCCTCGGTGGCTTCGTTGGCGCCAGCTTCCACCATCATCACGCCCTTGTCAGTTCCGGCAACGACCAGATCAAGCACGCTTTCGTCCAGCGCCTGGGCGCTCATAAACGCCCGCGGCGTGTCACCGTCAAACCCTACACGCACGCCAGCTACCGGACCATCAAACGGCGCACCGGTTAAACTCAGCGCGGCGCTAACTGCGATCATGGCGATCACATCCGGTCGAAAGTCTGGATCCAGACTGAGCACCGTCGCCACGCCTTGTACCTCGTGCCGATAGCCCTTGGGCCACAGCGGACGAATCGGCCGGTCAATCAAGCGGCCAATCAGCACGGCATCGTCGCTCGGCCGTCCCTCGCGCTTAATAAACCGGCTACCGCTGATTTTGCCAGCAGCGTACATTTTCTCTTCATAATCAATACTCAACGGAAAATAATCCAGATGATCGGCCGTGCGCGAACTCAACTGCGCCGTACCCAGCACTACCGTATCGCCGTAACGCACAATCACACTGCCGCTGCTGCGAAAGCCGACGCGCCCGACTTCCAGGCTCAGCGTTCGCCCGCAAAACTCCGTCTCTACTTTTATAATCTCTTTACCGAACGGATTGATGGTTTGTCCCATAAATATCTATGCCTTTCTGTAGGTAATAAGGTTCAAGCGTCCGCCTGAGTTTGGATAATCGGCGAAAACCTGTGCTCTATCACCTACACGTTAAAATTTGAAGAAAATTAGAAGTATGAACCTTCGAAATCAGAAACAAATCTGAGATACGAAATCAGAAATCCAAAACGACCCGAGCCGCTTGCTTGGCAGCAGTTTTGTGCTTCTGGCTTCGTGTTTCTTGCTTGTTTGCCATTTCGTGCTTAAAATTTCGGATTTTACCTTCGGAGGCCAAGTTTTTTAATCAACGCCAGGTACTGCTGGCTATCTTTACTGGCGATGTACTTGAGGTGGCGTTTGCGGGCGCCAACCATCTGTAGTAAGCCGCGGCGCGCCATGTGATCTTTCTTATTGATTTTCAAATGCTCAGTCAGTTCCTTAATACGTTCCGTCAATATACCGACTTGCACGGCCGGACTGCCGCCGTCGGCCTTGTGCCGCTGCAAATCACCAATTATCACCTGTTTTTTCTCACTCGTTATCATACGCTAGACATGAATATATCACACCTTACCCTGTTAAGCAAACTTTAATCTTTTTTTGTCTTCTTCCGACAGCCCAGCATAAAATTCATGTAGCTTCGGTGCCCGAGTGGGTAAGAGTGCTTTAAATTCAGCCAGCACGGTATGGGCATTGTGCTCCTCTAGCCAACCGGGATTCAGCGCGCACTTGAGAACCTTTTCTGGCGATAAACTAGCATGACATGCCAACCCCTCGCTAAACAATGCCAGCAACTCAAGAGGATTTTTTGCAACTGCCACAGCCTTCTCCAATTCATTCCAGCCCTGGAGTAAACGATCCTGTCTTTGTGCTAAAGTTAGATCTTCTTGCCCGCCAAGTTGTTCAACAAAGAGACGAGGCAACGCATAGCCCGCAAGGGTGCCCATGGGAGCTATTTCTTCAAGATTATGCGCAGGAATCGATTCTGGCTCATACTTGCCTATGGGTTCTTCTGGCAAACGCTTTACTGGCTGCATCAAGAGCTCATACAATTCGAGATTTGTTTCACCAACAGCCCGGCTTATTTCACCAAACCAGAAATTAATCTCTCCGTAGCGCCCAAGCATTGCTTCGGGGCCACGCCCAGGGTTATGATTTTCCGGGTCTGTCAGCTCCGTAACAACCGGGCAACTATCGGCCCAAGCCAATATTCTAGCTTGGTTCCTTGGGTCAAGCTCAAAAAACTCAGGTTCACGCATAATTTCACCCACAAAACTGCCGCGGCCAAAATCTAATTGTTCTTTTTGCATATCAGTATATAGTTTAACATATTTTGCACTACTATGTCCATAGACGCACAGGATAGTTTAAACTACGTGTTCCTTATAACTACTTCCTTCAATCAATTACTTCTGGTCAAGAAGCCGACTATAAATAGCCTCGGCACTGAGCTGAGCTATGGGCAAGGCGTCTTGCAAAGAGAACTGGCCAATGGTGGTGCGACGTAGGTCGCTCATGTAGGCGCCGGTTTGGAGCTGAGTGCCGAGGTCTTCTACCAGACTGCGAATGTACGTGCCGCTGCTGACATGCGCGGTGAACTTCACCTCCGGATAGGCATAGCCTGTCACTTGCGCCTTGTAAATTGTGACTTGCCTGGGCTCCAGCTTAACTTCCTTGCCCGCCCGCGCCAATTTATACGCCCGCTGCCCGCCCACCTTAACCGCCGAATAGACAGGCGGCGTTTGCCATATTTCACCCACGAATTCCTGTAACGTTTCTTCCACAAAGTAACAAAAATCGTGCGGCCGCACACTTTTTGTTACTTGGGCGTTTTCATAAGCGGTGATTGTTCCTTCACTGTCGCCCGTCGTGCTGGTCTCCCCCAGTTTCATCGTTACTTCATAGACTTTATCCAGCTTGGAAAATTCCTGCGCGCGTTTGCAGTAGCTACCCAGAACCAGCACCAACAGCCCCGTAGCCAGCGGATCAAGCGTGCCGGTATGCCCAACTTTCGGCTTCGCGATCCCACTGTGCTTAAGCATGCCGCGAACCTTGGCCACCACGTCAAACGACGTCCAGCCGCGCGGTTTATCAACTAAAAGTAAGCCATCCATCTACGATCAGCATACCGGTTACTACCCTGTTTAGGAAGCTGGCGGCAACGTAAAAGGATTACTACTGCTGGGCAACGAACCGTTTTGGCTTGATGACGGCGGAGACATAGGCGGCGGCATAGGTGGTGGAGGCGTCATGGGAGGTTGCGGCGGCGGCTGCTGACTGGGCAACGGAGCGGCCGGTATTGAAGGAGTTTGTTGATTAGATTCGAGTGGCGCCACAGATCCAGAGCTGGAAGTGTCTTGAGTGTTCAGAGCGGCGAGCGGATTAGGCGGCGGCGTTTTGGCGTTTTCTACAATATTTGCCACGTTGTCTCGCGCAGTATCTACATTCGGCGTCGAGTCATTGCTGTCTGCGCTTTCCCCTGCTACTCCCGATGCACCCAATGTATAAGGTTCCAGCGAAGGTGCGGCTTGCTGATGGGGACTATGAATGTTTTTTTCAAGCTGCGATAAGGTAGTTTTTTGGCCATCTACCGCTGCGGGCGAACTAGGAGCAGCGGCTGGTGCAGATGGTTGAGGTGCAGGCGGCAAACTAGGCAGCGGGGGGTGAGCCACCGAAGCGGAATTTGTCGGATTCGACTCTTGTGAACTAGCTGGCGGGTCGCGACTGAGTAACGGTACGTTGCTTGGGGCGACCGGCGGCAAATCAAGCTCTTCAGTCTCTCCGCCCTTTGGAAGAAATGGATTTTCCTCAGGCAAAGCACTATCTTTAGATTTTGCTGGATCAGGCAAGACATGCCGTTCCGTTTCTATGTGCGGGTGTTCGTCAGATGGCTTCGTCGCCTCACGTAATACATCTTGCGCCTGCTGCTCCTCAAGTGACCTCACCGTGCCGTGTTCATCTATGTGAATTTGACTAAGCGGTTCTTCGGAAGATTCTTCGTCATTCTGACCATAATCAATGCTCAAATCTGGCTTGATCTCTGGTTCAGTCGCAGGCTTCTCGTGCTCAATTCGCAGTGTCCCGTCATCATTATCCTCAGGTGGTGGTGTGGGTTTTGGTTTGGTTTGAGAACTTGGTTCGCCGAAATCGTCACGACTGGGCGCAGACGGCTTAGCTGGTTCGTCGGGCATATTGTGTTCCGGCTCTTCCAACTTAGTTGCGATAAGCTGCTGATTGGCGCCAGCGGTCATCAACCGTCCAGCGATATTCATAGTTGTTGGCGCCGTTTTATCATTACTAAAGCGCTCGGTCTCAGCCACAATACCCGTTAGAAGTGCTGTTGCCATCTGTGTGTCTAGAAAATCCTTCTTAAGCGATTCGCCAAGCAGAACCAGCATCTCGCATAAACTGCTGGCGTTGATATCGTGCCAATTAATGGTCCCTAGACTACTGCTAGCTTTATTATTAATCGATATAATTGTCGCGTCGTGCAAAATCCGCCCTTGCGAAGCAATCGCGCGATCAAGATCCTCACGCTCATGAACGCCCACGGCAATCACAACATCAACATTGAAGTCCCCTTGGCTAAACTCCAGATCATCACCACTCAACGACGTGCGATACGGAGTAATGAAGATCTTAACCGTTTTTTCCTCCACCTTGTAGCGCAACTTGTCGGCCTTGGACTTGTCTAGCGAAATGATGAAATCACGCAAACTGTCGGTGTTATGCTCAAGAGTCTTTTCGGGCTGCAGAAATTCCAGGGTTGAGGGCGGCTCACCGCTAAACACCGCTGTACCGTGTTTGCCAAGCTTGTTGAGCAGCAGCGTCAAGCCAATGGCTCCGGATAGCTGATCAACAGATGGATTAGTGCTGACTGTAACCAACACATTTGTCGCTTCTTTTATGCTGTCGACCACCTGTTGACGGCTATTGTCGGTGTTTTGATCTGGGTTCATTTTTTATTTTTAACCATTTTTTTAATCTTAGTTAATTTCTAAGTAGAAGCGTACCATAAGCAGTACGGCCTGTCCATTATTTTCTTTACAAAAATCACTTCGGTCGTTATAGTTAATTACTGAAAGCATATAAAAAGTAAGGATTAGACCAGTCATGCCAATTATCAAATCTGCCAAGAAGCGTGTTCGCGTATCCACCAAGGCTGCCGCGCGCAACAGCAAAACCAAACGTTCGCTCAAATCAGCGATTAAGTCATTCCACGCCGCAGTTACCGGTGGTGACAAGAAACAAGCCGCTACCAGCCACGCCAAAGCTCAGAGCGCCCTAGACAAAGCCGGCAAGAAAAACGTCATGCATAAAAACAAAGTTGCCCGCAAAAAGCGCCAACTGGCCGCCGCCGCCAAAGCCGCCAACACCGGCTCCGCCTCGGCCGCCAAGAAGTCCACAGCCAAAAAACCCGTTCGACAAGCTCAGGGTAAACCCGCTGCCAAAAAAGCCGCCCCGAAGAAAACTACTGCCAAAAAATCCCCAGCGAAAAAGCCAACCGCAAAGAAAAAATAGTCCCTTCTTCCCTTCTCTGAAGACACATTTCGCCGCCCCGCAAGCGGGTCTATGCCGAGTTCCTTTTTGGTCGGCAAAAACGAACCGAAAAAGCCGACAGGCATTTCCAGCTCTTGATGAGTTCATTGTCAAACGCACAATGCTCGGAGAACTCCCCATTTCTTTATTGATTTGGGACGGAAATGGCTCAAACAACTCCTCGCTGCACATTGTGCGTGTGACATTCACTCTTCAGGAGCTTCCACAGCCTGCCCAAAGACCACGGAATGTTTAG
>Ga0306869_1000780_pt1 | contig 13387 bp, 17 predicted proteins | sample AntRauTorckE6833_FD_190421 | JGI IMG/M metagenome (GOLD analysis project Ga0306869, IMG submission 190421) | Saline lake microbial communities from Rauer Islands, Antarctica - Metagenome Torckler E6 #833 (v2) (version 2) | ecosystem: Environmental > Aquatic > Non-marine Saline and Alkaline >... | reverse complement strand
TCAACGGTAATAATTTTCCCTGTTAAGTGATGTGGCTGTGCTGCGTATAATCGTGAAAAAGTAGAACTCATATGCTGAGCGTAGCATATGAGAGATTAAGGAGTTTTAAATTGAGAAAAAGAAAGAGCCGAACATTGCTGTCCGACTCTATTAATACATGATACATGTAAGCCTAGAATACTGGCTCCATGTTTTTTAGAAAAGTTAAGGCTTCCACCCATACTTTTCTTAACTCATCTCCTCCTTCATTTATTCTGCGTTTTGCAAACAAGTACATCCAGTACTCGTTGTTTAATTCTCTGTCAGAAAAACCCAGAGAAGTCTGCATCTTTCTCCATTCAGGTGTATCACGCGGAATGCCGTACTCCTCGTGCCCATATTTATGGTAAAAAGTATCAAATTTTTTAATACGTACGCTGGGTGCGCCACCATCAAAATAAAGTAGCAATCGTTTTGCCCAAAAGCGAGCAGTGAACCATAGTCCAGTCTTTTGAAGCACAACAGGCAATACCCCCTTGTTCGCTTCCAGTAGCCCAGAGAATATACCTGGGTCATCTAGACTCATTATAATAGATGTGCTTCCATCCTTGATGACTTGATGAACTCCATAAGTGAGATATTGAAAATCTCTCCTGTCAGCAGTCCATTCTAGCCAAGAAAAGTTTCCTGGGTCAAAATGAATCTGTTCAGAGATTGGTCCAAATTTTAATTTAGACAGCCCAAGTGAATCTATTGCGACTTGTTTTTTGGACGTTTTTTGATTACTGAAAAGTTGTCTCAACGAATCATTAAGTACAACTAATGAATCACTTACTGAGTTCCGATAATCTCGCTGTTCTTTTAACAAAGCATTTTCCGTGTGTAATTCTAGGCACCTCTTTTCACTTTGTGAATTACACCCAACAAATGAAAAATAGGTTAATACAATAACAATTAAATTTAATGTTTTCAAAATATTCAAATTTAGAAAATGAAGTGAACAAAATTGTTCGTGCAATATAGTACATTTCAATATATATTTTGTCAAGTACTATTCCTATGCTATTTCTTACCTTTCTTCAAACTAGGGGTTTTCGTTCCAGCGATATTTTTTTACATGGTTCTGTTGTTGGTTATATTAAAAATCACATACACATATTGCGTTGTGGTATAATGGTTACAACTATTAATAATTATTTTGAATTATATATGGAAGAAAAAAACAACAATCTGGACGACCGGTTATTCGTATTCGTCGTTGGATGATTAATGTGTTTCTGTGGTTATTTGTGCCATTAGTTATTCTTATTATTTCATTTGTCAGTTTCACGTCTTGGGGACCACCTTCGATTATGAAGCATATTGCAGCTATCTGGTTTGTAGTTGCAGTGATATACCTCATTACAACAATTGTTCGACGCGTGCTCGCTGTTGAGGAAAATAAGAGAAAGCGCTCAAAGGCATTAGCATCGGCTATTATTAACCTTGTGACTAGTTTTATTGTATTTTTCATATTGTTGGTAACATCAACATTTGGGATTGGGGTCGGCGGAACACTCGACGGTGGATCACTACCAAGTGCTGGTATAGGCGGAGGAGGAATGATTGCGCAGACCTCGTCTTCATCACGTAATGGTTTTTCATCGGGTCGTCAGAATAGATATAAGACAAATGAACAACGTGCCTCAATTGATGATTCACGAGAGTTTATGAAGGTTACCTATGATGCTGATGTGCATACACGTAACGTAGAAGACCGCGCTGATGACGTTGAAGATATTATTGATGATAACGATGGTCGGATCGACCAGAAAAATGTTCGTAATGATTATGCATATTTTGCATTTGCTATCAGTAAACATGACTATGACGACCTTCGTGATGACCTAAAGGATACTATTCCAGAAAAATTTCTGGAAGAACGTGAGGTTGAGATTAACAAACTTCCGGAAAAACAAGCACTTGAACGTGAGTATGACCAACTGTCCCAGGAGCTTGATGAAATTCGGGATCGTCGACAACGACAAGCTATGGAAAAATCAGAAGTCAGTGCACAGTTGATAGGGATATATAATGAGCTGGAAAATGAATTAAACATGGTGTATGCAGAAATAGAGGCAACACCCGAAGATGAAGAAGAGGTATTGACCTGGTTAGTGCTCCAGGCTATTGCTATTGAATCACTTATGTTTGATATCACCAGTGCTCGATATGATACCGCATCAGCATACGATAATAAAATTGTAGCACTACAGCGAGAGATTGAAGGATATAAGGAACGACTTGAAGACAACCAACAGCGTGAAACTGAACTAATCAGTGACGTGCGCACAGTTGATGCAACTATAACTATCAGACAGATTTCAGTCTGGAAAGCGTTTGAGCGACGCTCACCAATTCCTGTGGGAATTTGGATCGCCTTACTTGGAGTGATTGTATTTGGGGTTGGTATAGCATCAAAGCCACAACTACCGCGTATTGAAATAGAGTAAGACTGTATTGTGAATATAAAAAACCGCCCCACGGGCGGTTTTTTACTAGGATTGAATAATTCTATTCAGTGACGTTGTCATTCATATGCGCTTTGTTCGTACGCGCTGCTGGATTTGCTTCTAGACGATCAAGCTCAATTACTTCTCCTGAAACTTCACACGTACCATAGGTTCCGGCATCAATTTTCTTTAATGCGCGTAATACGTATGCATACCGCTGTTCAATTACCGAAAGTGTTCCGATGCGCTCTTCGAAATCTTCCGTATAGTTTGCCTGAACGTTAGCGTCGGCATCATCATTCCCTGCCGGACCTTGTTGTTCTTCGGGAATAGCCATCCAGTCTTCTTCGCTAATCTTGCGGCCAATTTGTCCAAGCTCGCCCTCGAGCTTTATTTTTTCTTCTTCTAATTTATTTTTAAAGTTTTCGATGTGTTGTGTATCTAATGTCATATAGAAATAGGATAGCATGACATGTAGTAAGCAACAAGCAATAAGTAATAAGTAACGAGTAACGAGCATCACGTTATAATTTGTAAAGACAATGCGTGCGCACATCGTTTAATCCGGTCATGTCATTGCGAGCGTAGCGAAGCAATCCCGTGGTTATACCTTTACGAGATTGCCACGTCGTCTCTCCTCGTAATGACGTGATAAATTTTAACACTACACGCTTCACAAAAGCAGTTTGATTTTTTTCCTACAACGTATAACGTATAGCGTACGTTCTACTGAAACAATATTCGACTACTATATCGAGCAATTATTTCTGGCAAGACTAATGGGTCGGTTGTGATGACCAACGTATTTTCATTGATGAATGAGTATGCCAGAATTTGCTGTTCACCTATTACGACACGCTCGGTAACGGTTGCATATTGAATGGGTTCCGGTGGTGTGTAGCGATTCGTTTCGATGAGCCATGTGTAGATGTCAGGTTGATTATTTTCTAAGTACGTGACTAAGAGAGCATCATTTGAGAGAAAGCGATTTTCATACGATGTTGGGTTCTCCTCGAATATAGTGAGCAATTCTTCGGCTAATTCTTCCGTAGTCTCATCGACAAGTTTGGGGCGTTCAATATTGGTAATGATATCTTGGCGTGATGTTGCTTCCTCATCCTCGTCTTCGAGTACTGCTTCTTCGATAGTCACTTCGCGTTGCTGTTCCTCCACGAGTGGTATGGTTAATGTACGAAGAGTTTTATTAAATGCCACGGCGCTTGTAAATTTGGCACTACGTGCTTCGGGCGGAGTTAACTCATCAGGTAAAGCAAAAAGTTTTTCAAAATCAAGCAACATATCTTCTTCCCATGCACGCATTCCATCGAAGGCTCGTTGATATGAGGCGATAGGGATAATTAAAAATGGGTATGCATCATCATTATCATAATAACTACCCAACATATAGGTGTTCATTGATGCATCTCGCAGAGTGGCTGGCATATCTAAATCTAGAGCTTGGTCGAGCTGGTTGATTGATAAAACACGACCCTGCCCGTCATTTCCAACGATACCAAAATATATAGTACGAATGGTATCATCTGAAGTATTCTGGTAAATTTCATTTTCAATCATGCGCGTTATTTGGAAAGTCTGTGTATCGGTGACGTTAATTGAACTGGTTTCTTCACTACGGATAAGAGATGTGTAGTTTAATCGGTCGACGGCGTCTCTGTCTATTTGTTGAGGTCGCCCTAGAAAATACAGAACAACAATAGCACCTAGGATTAACAAGGCACCGATGATACCAAGCACCATGGTGGCGGTTTTCAAATTTGACTCTTCCTCTTCCTCCTCCTCATCTTCATGAGTTTCACGTAACATGGCAGCGGTGGCTTTGGTGCCTTCTTCGTTAGTTAGATGTGCTACGTCTCCGTGATACGTACGAAATTCTGGTCCGGTATATTTTGGTTGAATTTCCTCCTCTGCTTCTTTTTCTTTCACGGTTAGTTCATCAGGATTTAAATCATGTGCAAGTTCTGCGGTGACGTCTTCTTCCTCTTCGTGTAATTCAGTTGCTTCTCTTTGAGCTTCTTGTTTTTGTTCCTTTTGCAGTTTAGACTCGTCAATATTTTCGGCAAGCTCACGCTCAAGCTCTTGCTGTAAGTCATCGGCTTTTGGTTGCTCATCAGGAGTGTTGTTTTCTGGTTCGTTTGGCATGGGTATAGTATAGCAGGGTTGTGAAACAGGTTCTAGGTGTTGTGAATGGTTTCACAACGATAACGTTAGATAATGTAGGTGAATTACCTGTGTAACAGGGGTTTAGTTTAGTTAGATAGAGATTATCAAATGAGGTTTAGTTAATGATTTGTGTAAATGTAAGATAGAGCAAGGTTCTTGACTATATAAAATATAGGTGTATTGTTGAAAGTAAGAAATGTATTTTCAATAATTAAATAGGAGGCAAATATGTCTGAAAAGAAAACAACTAATCTAGATCCTTATTACTGTTTTCCAAAAGGAAGAGGAACAAGGCTTACGTATTTAAAACACTCAGTGCGTGAAATCATGGATAGGCTGCGTCAATATAAAACCGCAGATCGGATACTACAGGGAAACGATGAGAGCGATAGAGATGAGTTAACGTATGCACTGTTCAAACGGATTGCAAGCTTTGTAAATGGCGAGCTTGTTGATCGTGAAATTGATACTTCGGGTAATCACCCGAAAATTACTGAAGGCAAGGAGCATGATTCTATGTTAATTCCTAGGGAAGCACACTTTTATGAAATAAGGTCAGTTCTACCCAGTGGGTATGCTAGAGCATTCATCAGGTTAATTATACAGACAGAATTCTGTATAGAAAAATCTGTCGTGGAACGTGCTTGTCGAGAGGGTGGTTACATACATGAACTACAGAGCTTGTATATAAAAAAGGAGGAAAAAATTTACTGAGAAAAGGTGTCTTAAAATTCTTAAGACACCTTTTATTTTTTTATATATATGGTATCTTCAGAATAAATTTATTGTACTCACCAGAAAAATAAAATATATATGAACCGTGTAGACAGAAAAAAATACGAGAGTATCGTAAGTAATTTTCACCCATTTCTTTTTTTGGGACAGCCGCGATTACCGTTACAGAGGAGAACCAAAGAAGAGGCTATTAAATTTTTTGGCGAAAAAAATATTGATTATTCAAAAACCGTTCTTCCTTCAAAGAAAAGAGAATATACGCGAAATACTTTTCTTCTATTTTCTATATTAGATGGAAGGATTGAAGGGCAAGAAATTAATGGAAGGAATATGCATAAAATATTTCAACTAATTCCAGATACCAATCATAAACAGGCATGGTTGCAATTAGCTTTGCAAAAAAGAATAGTGCCTCCTTCAAAACTAAGCAGGTTAATTATTTATGCGGATGTTTCAAATTTTAAAAAAGAAAAAGAAGCACTAGAATTATTACTCTAGTACATCCTTAAAAAATTAGAATAGCGTACCTTAAATTTTAAAAGGCTACGCTATTTCTTTTTCCGTGTACTTCTACGTCGACGATTACCCATGAGATAACGACGTGTATTTTCAGATAAATCAATGAAATCATCACATGCTTCACGTAGGCTTTTAGATGATGACTGACCGAATGCCATGACTTCTGCCTGAGTAAAGTTTTGTAGATATTCAATCAGCGGCACGAAATCTCCATCACCTGAGATAATTACAATAGCATCCATGCGATTAGCTAGCTTCATCGCGTCCACGGCGATACCTACGTCCCAATCGGCTTTCTTCTGTCCTCCGGCGAAAATTTGTAAATCCTTAGATTTTGTTTCGATACCAAGCTTAACAAGAGCATCAAAAAAATCTTGTTCATCTCCTGCTTCTGAGCTAATTACATAGGCAGCAGCGCGAATCAATTTTCGTCCCGCGGTGGCGTCTTCGAGAATATTTTTAAAGTTAACTTTTTTACTATAGAGATTTTTTGCACTATGGTATAAATTTTGTGCGTCGATTAATACAGCAACGCGCTGTTCTGGGTGTTTGATAATGGACATATATAATGTGTTTATTAAATAATATAAAAATATTGTACTTCTACAGTATATCTTTTTTAAGCTAACCTGTACAAAAGAAAACTCCGTGGAGCGGAGTAATCGTTGGATTAAATAATCTTTATTTCTTCAGCCCTAGGTCTTTGATCAATTTTGCGTAACGCTTCTCGTCTTGCTTTTGTAAGTATTGAAGTAGGATGCGACGTTTTGCAACCATCTTGATTAGTCCACGACGTGAGTGGATGTCTTTCTTGTTTTTCTTGAGGTGTTCAGTCAATTCGTTAATCTGCTCTGAGAGTATAGCGATTTGTACTTCTGGTGAACCTGTGTCACCAGCGTGTGTTTTGAAATCCTCTATGATTTGTTCTTTTGTATCTTTTGTTAACATGTAGTTGAATTATATTAAATCTAACTGAGAAGTAGCGTGAGGATAGCATATATAGGTAGGTATTGCAAGTATTCCCTCTTGCATTTATCTGTGTCCGTGGTGCACATTTCGTGTAAATAAAAAACGCTACCCTTTGGAGAGTAGGCGCTTAATTTTTTTGACTATGCCCACGTCTAGTAGGCTGTCTGCTTTTTTATATAGATCAAAGGTTGGCCATAGCGCAACTGTGGCTATAGACCCAGTTACGAACCACAAGAAAAGCACGAATTCTCCTGACCATTCATAGTAGTACTTTAACGGTAAAAGGATAGATGATTTTATGATCCATATTTTTATATTTGAGCTGATGTAGTGGAGAATATCCTCCTTTGTCATCGACAATATAGCTCGAATTGAGTACATTATTACAATCTCAGCTATCAATAAGCTTGATGCAACTGCTGTAAGCAGCCAGATCTGCAAGCTAATAATTTCGGTAAAAGTTTTCATATATTCAGTTTTAATTTTTGTATATTAAACCATATTCGCCATCTAATAGATAATAATTGTGGGACACCCCATGATATACTGTATATATGAGCAAAATTGCTGACTTGAAAACTAGATACTTGGAATATATAGAAATAGAAAAAGGACGCGCACTGCGCACTATAGAAAACTACGATCACTATTTATCTGTATTTCTTGATCAGACGAAGGTATCCAGTCCTGAGAATATCACACGAGAAATGGTTCGCGAATTTAGACTTTGGCTGAATAGACAGTCTAATGGCAATAATCGGGCGACTGGTGCAACCATGTCAAAAAAGACGCAGAATTATTATCTCATTGCATTGCGATCATTTTTGAAATATTTACTTCGTGAAGATTACAAGACGCTGCCTCCTGATCATATAGAATTAGCTAAAATACCCGAACGTTCCATTGATGTAATATCTTCAAATGAATTACAAAGATTGTTGAATGCTCCTGACGGCGAAGACGATACCGAGGCAAGGAATCGCGACCGCGCGATTTTGGAAATGCTATTTTCCACCGGCCTGCGTGTGTCAGAGTTATGCTCACTTACCAGAGACCTCGACTTGTCACGTGATGAGTTTTCTATACGTGGTAAAGGCGGCAAAGTGCGTGTGGTATTTCTTTCTGATGATGCCAAAGATGCACTGCAAAAATATCTGCATGTTCGCAAAGATATGTCAGAGCCATTATTTGTTAGTGTCTCTAAAAACAAGGACAAAGTAACTCATAATAAAGGCCTCAATAGGCGTTCTATAGAGCGTATTGTAAAAAAATATGCCACCATCGCAGGAATTACAAAAAAGGTAACCCCTCACGTTCTTCGTCACTGTTTTGCTACAAATTTATTATCTAATGGTGCAGATATTCGTTCAGTCCAAGCGATGTTGGGGCACGCTGATATCTCAACAACGCAGATTTATACACATACCACAGATAAGCATTTGAGAGATATTCATAAAAAATTCCATGGAAATAAATAAAACGCTGCGGTGGGCGAAGTCGAACTTCGCCCAATCAATTTGACTAGCTGAGGGAAGTCGGACTTCCCTCAGTCGATTGATTTCATACATGTATATAAAAATAAAAGCCTCCATAGAGGGGGCTTTATAGTGTAATATTTTACTCATCTTTCCAACGAGATTTTATTATCTCTTGGTTTGAGACAATTTTATATAACTTAACTAAACGTTTCTCGTCTAGTTTAATAATTATGCGTTGGGCGGCATTAAATGTTTGCTGTATGTTATATCTGTCACCTTTTGATATAGCATAACTCAGTGCGAGCTCCCACCGCAATATTAAATCATCCTTTTCTTTTCTTGAAAGAATTGCTTTATTAGATTTGTATAATTCAACTAATAATCCAATAAACACAATGCCTATGAGGAGAAGCCCGTCTACGCTTGGGCTACTACCCCATGCTAGGAAAGTCAGGGTGAATAATATACCAACGTACATAATCGTACGAAAGGATTCCTCTCCCCCGTGCTTGGGTAAAAATTTTAAAAATATAACACCTACCATGGCTAGTGTTATGATTATTAAGATTGGTTCTGTTATTAAATCCATAGTATTAAGGTTTTGGTTCACTATTAACTGTATACCGACTTTTCCATATCGTCAACACATACCTGTGCATGCTACAATATAGATATGAAAAAACACGCACATCATGATTACTTTGACCAAGCCTATCGTACAGGCTCCGATGTGTGGACGCATATTCCCTATATGAAAACAGCGTTGTCTATGATGCCTAATGATATATCAGATGATGCAATGATTTTGGATGTTGGTGCAGGTCGTGGGATATGGGCGCTAAAGCTTGTTCGACTCGGTTATCGTGTTCTAGGTATTGATACTGTGCCTGGTATTGTAAAAAAGGCTAATGAAGATATTAAAATTGAAGGGTTCGAGGGAAAGGCACGATTCGTCGAAGGCGATGTGTTAGATATCCCCTTTACTGATGGAAGTTTTGGCATGACTACTGATATTGGGTTGTTACAGCATTTACCCAAAGAAGAGTGGAGTGAATATATTACAGAAGTTGCTCGTGTAACCGCCTCACAAGGGTATTATTTAAATGTATCGTTATCCAAAGAGACGTCGGACTTTATGGGTTGGTTCCCAAAAACGGATGAACAGTCTGATTATGAAAAGTTTGATGTGAAGTATCACTTTTTCACCAAAGATGAAATAAAACAGGTCTTCAAATCACATTTTACGGTTAAAAAACAAATGGTACGTTATTTTGATAGTAAGACAGATCCAGAAGATTCTGTGGCATTGGTATTTTCTTTGATGCAAAAAAAATAGCGTTACCTTCGTTTACGAAAAGCAACGCTACAAGACATATTTTGTAAGCTTAATTAAACAATTTCGCTTACCTTTACTCCTGGGTATTTACCCAGAGCACAATAATTTTTCAACCAATTATAATCAAGCTCGTTGAGCTCGGTATTACAAGTGATACCGCCATCAGTTTCCTGTATAAGATCGGTATTGAATCTAAAATGCTGCGCAACGCGATGGAGTTCTTCCATCTTTCCAGCTGTAATTCTCAAAAGTCTTAATTTTGCCATGTTTTTTGTTTTTAGTTTAATAAAATATACAACATTTTAAAAATAATGCAAGTCACGGTGTGTCATACTTGGACTTGATCCGAGTATCCAAGATTGGTTACCAATATGTGAAACTAGCCTCAGATATTATAAAATAATAGAGTGAGAGCTATTTCTTGCACCTCACCCCTGCTCACGTATACTACAACCATGACTACTATTCTTTCATGGAACGTCAATGGCTTGCGTGCCATACAACGCAAAGGAAACTGGGATGAATTAATACAACATGATGCTGATATCTTTTGCTTGCAGGAAACAAAGTCTCGACCAGAACAGCTGACTGATAATGTTCGTAAACCTGATGGTTATCACAGTTATTTCACCTGGCCCGAAGTGAAAAAAGGCTACAGCGGTATAGCACTTTATTCCAAAAAGAAACCCAACAACGTTGTGTATGGATTGGACGCGTCTGACAATCCGGCAACAGCAGAAGGCCGTATGATTACGGCATTTTATGATAGATTTGTTTTGATTGCGTGTTATTTTCCTAATGGTGGAGGTGGTCCAGAACGATTGGCATATAAATTAGATTTTTACGATAGATTTTTAGAATACGTTGAAACATTACGTAATGATGGGCACGATGTAATATTCTGTGGTGATGTTAATACAGCACATCATGAAATTGATTTGGCTCGACCCAAAGCTAATGAGAAAAATACTGGATTTCTTCCAGAAGAACGTGCTTGGTTAGACGAGGTACAGGCGCATGGTTGGGTTGATATTTTTCGCGCTCACTTCCCCGGTAAGGTTGATCAGTATACGTATTGGGATATGAAAACCCGTGCGCGTGAACGTAATGTTGGTTGGCGTATTGATTATTTCTTTACCACGCCTGTGATTGCACAGAAAATTACCAAAGTTCGCCATATCGTTGACCAGTATGGGTCAGACCATTGTCCGGTAGAGATAGTATTAAAGTATCTATGATTGTTGCATTTTATGGTAATATGATTATTATAAAAGAAACAAAAAGTCTTGAAATATGAATAATTTTGAAAAAAAACTGAATGATTTGTACACACCTAAACTAAGGGCCGAGTTTAATGAGGTAGAAGGAGCTCTTACAAAAAAAGAAGCCGTAGATAATCTACATAATTTGGTGCAGGAATTTCTAGGTGTTTTTTCAGATCTGCTGAGTACAGGAAAGGATTATCAAAAAAGAAATGCCGTTGTTAACTGGATAACGGAAAATAATTTTTTAGCAAAATTTAATAGATATTTGAGCGATATGGAAAATATGCAGTATGACACATCTGCATATGCAAAAGTCTATCAAGATTTGTTAAATTTTACTGACCCAGACCACGATGCTGAAAGCCTATATGAGGTAGGTATAATCTTACGAGACAAGTTTCCTAATCAATTAAAAGTATAAAGCCAGTCGTAATTTGCGAGTGGTTTTTTGTGTGAAATATGAATAAGTATAGAGTCCTAATAACCTGAAAATTTTATGTAATATATATTGACAAATGTCAAATAGTATGCTAATATATATACAAATTTGGGGCGTGTTGCCTACCTCGGCGTTTGCTTGGGAAAACTTGAAAATTTATAAAAAATGAAAAAATTGATTCTTTTATCTGTAATTACTTTATTTTTGTCTTCATGTGCAACGACCTCGTTGCCATTTTCCAAAGAAGTGATCCAGAATCACGACTTGGAAACAAAAATGCAGAATCGCCTGCAATTAATAAGTTCAGGTGAGATTATTCTGCAAAAAGTTGTAGACACAACAGTGTCTACGCTTATAGACGGAAAAATCGTTGAAGTGCGAAATACGCACAAAGACGATTATGTTGTCAAGGCAGAAACCAAGGGAGTAATCCTTCCTGGTGGAAATGCTGAAAGAATCGAAGTAACATTCGGTTCTGACGAAGAAAAACTGCCGTATGTGGCAGTACGCAAAAAAGCAGGGCATGTTTTTATGCCTGCGGTGTCCTGTAATAAAAAAACAGGGCAATGTTTTATAACTTTTAAAAACGAGGCATATAGATTAGTTTCAGGAAAATACACATATTTAGTGTATGGACACGAGAAAAAATCGAATGCCAAGTCTGAAAAAGACAAAGCAAAAGGGCGCAAAGTAGGCACTGATGGTGTCGAAACAAAGCCTAAGAAGGCTAAAAAAGGCGAGATGATAGATTAACATATCGCAAAATTCATTTAAAAAGCCGTTTTACAACATGTAGAACGGCTTTTCTTGTACCTTATTGTACCTTGTGTTTCTTTTTGACTTCTTTTATTTCTGCTTCTTCGGCATTATCGCGTGCCTGCCTGCCTGCCTCGCCTTTGTCGCGTAATTCTGTATCAGATAGATTATCTAGTTCTGCGGTACGTTTCACGAGAAACTCCTCGGTATTTTTATCTGGATCATCGAGAACTTCTTCTAGTAAGGCGTGTAAAATCCACCCCATACGAGGCCCTGGTTTCATGTGTAACGTTGAAATCATATAATCACCATCGATTTTGAGTTGTTTCACGGATACTGGGTCACGTAATGCTTGGTCAATCATCGCGTGATATTGGCGCAGTCGATATGGGACTGCTTTGGGGCGACCCATTCCCTTTCTATCACATTCGCGTAATGTCATAAGGTCCCATATCAATTCCTCGCCCACATTTCTAATCATACGGCGCACCGCGGAAAGCGTTATTTTTTCTGGGTCAGAGAAAAACATGTGCCATCGCACCAATTTATATACCTTTACGGATGTTTCACGTGAAAACTTTAACCTCTTCATAATAGTTTTAACCATGCGAGCGCCAACTACTTCGTGTCCATAAAAAGTCCAAATGTTTGCTTTTTCGTCACGACGACGTGTACGAGGCTTGCCGATATCATGAAACAAGGCAGAAAGTTTCACGTGAAACGGTAAATCTTGGTCTGCACCATATTGTAGGGCTTTTATAAGGTGATTCCACACATCGTATACATGATTACGACTTTGGTCGATATCTACGCCTTCGAGCATTTCAGGTACGATATATTCCAAAAGTCCTGTTTCATGTGCAACATTCATACCATGTTCTGGGTTTGCACTGTCTACAAGCTTGATAAATTCATCACGAATGCGCTCTGAGCTAATATTTTTCAGTGTATGAGCATGATTTTCTATGGCGTCTTGTGTTTCACGTGACACACGAAACGCTAATTGTGATGAGAAACGTACTGCTCGCAGCATACGTAATGCATCCTCACCGAATCTATCATGAGGATTACCAACGGTTTTGATGACTTCTGCTTTCATATCAGCAATTCCATCATATTCATCAATTAATTCTTGTTTCACAGGGTCATATGCCAATGCATTCATGGTAAAATCACGCCTCTTGAGGTCCTCTGATAGGGTTGTGGCGTATTCAATGCTATCAGGGTGACGATTGTTC
>Ga0306869_1000773_pt1 | contig 13488 bp, 13 predicted proteins | sample AntRauTorckE6833_FD_190421 | JGI IMG/M metagenome (GOLD analysis project Ga0306869, IMG submission 190421) | Saline lake microbial communities from Rauer Islands, Antarctica - Metagenome Torckler E6 #833 (v2) (version 2) | ecosystem: Environmental > Aquatic > Non-marine Saline and Alkaline >... | reverse complement strand
CTTAACTTATAATGATTTGCCTATTACTTCACTTTAATTCAAAAGAAAAAAGACAATATTTCAAATGAAATATCATCTTTATATTCTATTCTTAAATATCAAAGACCCCTATCCTTGACATTCAACCGTTATTAATAATTGTATTAAAGATGTATTGACTGGTTTTATAAGTAATCGTTTTTCGATTTCCATGAAAAACTTCTTTATATATGTGTCTTTTTCCGTGTATTTCAATACCCATATAAACAGTTCCGACTTCTAAATCATTATATGTTTTAGGTCCTGCAATGCCTGAAACAGCAACAAGAATATCAGCCTTGGATATTGTCTTTAGACCTTCAAGCATTTCAATAATAACATCTTTACTATAAACAGAATGCTTGTCTATGGTATCTCTTTTGCAGTTAAGAATATTTATTTTAGCTTGTTCTGAATAAACAACAAAACTCTCGCTGAGCATCTTTGACGCATCAGGAATAGAAGTCACTAGACTTGCCAGTAACCCACCAGTCATTGATTCAGCAAAAACAATTTTTAACTGCTTTTGAATACATGCTTCGACTAAGTCTTTTGCTAAACCTTCCACTTTTTCAATCAATGATTTCATAAAACCCCTTATACACTAAATCTGAAATTAAATACATCGCCATCTTTAGCAATATAGTTTTTACCTTCTAATCTATATTTTCCTTTTTCTTTGGCTTTTGCTTCACTACCAACTTCGATCAAATCATCATAATGAATTGTCTCTGCACGAATAAAACCTTTTTCAAAATCAGTATGGATAACCCCTGCACATTCAGGTGCAGTCATGCCTTCTTTAAATGTCCAAGCTCTAACTTCTTTTTCACCAGCGGTTAAAAAAGTTCTTAATCCAAGTGTTTCATAACTGACTTTAATTAACAAATCCAAACCAGATGTTTTCATACCCATTTCATTCATAAATTCCATTCTCTCTTCTTCATCTAGTGATTGTAGTTCTTGTTCAATTTTAGCGCTGATAACAACTGTTTCTGCATGATCTGTCTTTGCGTAATCTTTAACTTGAACAACATAATCATTATCTAAATCGTTGATTTCATCTTCAGCGACATTGCAAACATAAATCATCGGTTTTGCTGTTAAGAATGAGAAGTTCTTTATGATTAATTGCTCTTCTTTATCCAATGGATAAGATCGAATTGGTTTTTCATCCTTTAAATGATCTAACAGTTTTTGGAGCAATTCATATTCTCTAACAATTAACTTTTCTGTTTTAATTGATGCTTGTTTTTTTAATTTAGGTAATCTTTTCTCTATAACTTCTATATCAGCAAAAATTAATTCAATTAAAATAGTCTCAATATCCCTTAAAGGATCAATACTACCATCAACATGAGTGACTTCATCATCGTCAAAACATCGCACAACCTGCACAATAGCATCTGTAGTTCTAATATGGGATAAAAATTGGTTGCCCAATCCTTCACCTTTAGATGCACCTCTTACAAGTCCTGCAATATCTCTAAATTCAAAATTTGTATATACTACTTTTTTTGGTTGATAAATTTCAGCAAGTTTTTCAATCCTTGCATCTGGAACTTCAACAACACCAACATTCGGTTCAATGGTTGCAAAAGGATAATTTGCGGACAACACATTGGCTTTTGTTATTGCGTTAAAAAGTGTTGACTTACCAACGTTTGGTAAGCCAACAATACCTGCGGTTAAACCCATTAATTAGCCTCTTTCTTTAAATCTGATAAATCAAATAAATCAATTGTATTATTGTATGTAGCTTTAGAAATTTCTTGGAAGCTCATACCTTTAATTTTTGCAATTTCTTTAGCAATGAACTCAACATTTCTTGGCTGATTTTGTTTACCACGATATGGTACTGGTGATAAATATGGTGAATCAGTTTCTACCAATAATTTGTCTAATGGCACTGCTTTAGCAACTTCTTTTGGTGTATGTGCATTCTTAAATGTTACAGGTCCAGCAAGAGAAATATACATATTTAAATCTATAAACTTATCCATATATTCTACAGGCCCAGAATAACAATGCATGACCCCTTTTAAATCTTTATCTTTATGTTCTTTAATGATTTCATAAGTATCATTAGTTGCATCTCTCATATGAATTGAGATTGGGACTTTATGTTTATTAGCCAATTGGATTTGTTTGATAAATAAATCTTTTTGTTTATCCATGAAACTTTTGTCCCAATGGTAATCCAATCCGATTTCACCAATTCCTTTAACTTTTGGATGTTTAAGATTTTTCTCCAACCATTTTAAGTCATCTTCTCTTGTGTAAGATGCTTCACTTGGATGGATACCAATAAGCGCATATACTTGTTCATACATACTGGCAAGTTCGATGGCTAGTTTTGAAGATTCTATGTCATAACCAACAACAACGTATGCAACGACGCCTGCGCTTTCTGCTTTTTCAATTAAGTTTTCTATTTTAGTAAATAATTGTTCATCATTTAAATGAACATGAGAATCAATTAACATCTTTCCTCCTACTCTAGAATATCAAAACTATTCTTTTAAGTAATCTTTAACGATTTGATCAGCTGTAAAGCCAAAGAATTCAATAACTTCTTCGCCTTTACCACTTCTACCAAACTCATCAATACCATAAACTTTATTCGCAAAGCGGTACCATGATAATGATGCACCCATTTCTATCGCGATAATGTTTTTACATTTTTTAGGTAAAATGCGCTCTTGTATTTCTTTTGGTTGCTTCAAAAATAATTCTTGAGAAGGCATTGATACTACACGAACATAAACATTATGCTCTTTGGCTAATTTTTCTTGAACATCTAAAGCCAACTCAAGTTCAGAGCCTGTGGCAATTAATACAGATTCATATTTATCATAGTCTTTGACAATATATGCACCCATGGTAAAGTTCTCATAGTCAACCTTATTTTTTGTAACGACATTTTGTCTTGTTAAAGCAATCACAGTTGGCGTTCTTTTAGCTTCTAAAGCAAACCTTAATGCATGTTCAACTTCAAATGCATTACCTGGACGAATCACTGTCGTATTAGGCATTGCTCTAAACATTGTCAATTGTTCAATCGGTTCATGGGTTGGTCCATCTTCTCCAACACCCACTGAATCATGAGTGAAAATAAAGATTGATGGTACTTCCATTAATGATGCTATACGCATTGCTGGTTTCATATAATCAGAGAAGATTAAGAATCCACCACCAAAGGCTTTTAAATGATGCAAGGTCATCCCATTCACTATTCCAGCCATAGCATGTTCTCTTACACCAAAGTTAATGTTTCTTCCTGTTCTATGATCAACATCAAAGTCACCATCAATACCTTTTGCTTTTGTTGATGCAGTTAAATCAGCAGATCCACCAACCATATGTGGGATATGTTCGCTAACTTTAGGAATCAATTTACCCATCGTTGCTCTTGTTGCTTCGTTTAAACCGACTTTAGCAACATTTAATACTTCATTGAAGTTGATTGATAATTTATGATCTACTACTTCCATAAATTCTTTATATAAATCGATATCTTTTTCTTTAACTTTTTCTAGTGTTTTTACCCATTTTTTATAAGCAGCTTTTCCTCTTGAACCAAATGTATTGGCAAAGTTTTCATAAGCTTCATCATAAACTTCAAACATTGATTTGTTATATCCAGCAGCTTTTTTCATTTCTTCTGTTTCTTCAATACCAATTGGTTTTCCATGACTTTCAGAAGTTCCTGCTGATGAAGCACCTTCACCAATGATTGTTTTTACTTCAATGAAGGAAGGTTTATCTGATGCTTTCGCTTTATCAATCGCTTGATTTAAAGCATCAAAATCATCAGGATCTTTAACAATTTGATAATCCCAATTCATAGATTTAACTTTTTGTTCAACATCATCACTATGAGCATTTTTAACTGGTCCATCTAATTGGATGTCATTTGAATCAAATAAAACAATTAGCTTATTCAGTTGGAAACGTCCAGCAATAGACATAGATTCCATAGTAATTCCTTCTTGCATGTCACCATCTCCGCATAAGGCATAAGTATAGTGATTAACAAGTTCAAATTCTTTTGTATTGAACTTGGCAGCTAGATAACTTTCAGCCAAAGCATTACCAACAGCCATTGACATCCCTTGACCTAAAGGTCCGGTTGTTGAATCAACACCTGGTGCTTCTCTATACTCAGGATGTCCTGGTGTAGAAGAATTTAATTGTCTAAAGTCTTTGATGTCGTCCATTGATATACCAAACCCAGCTAAATGCAAAGTAGAATATAATAATGCACTACCATGACCTGCAGATAAAATAAAGCGATCTCTATTAAACCACAATGGTTGATCTGGATTAGCATTTAAATGTTCTGTGTATAAATTATAAACTGTGTTAGCGGCGCCTAGTACAATACCAGGGTGACCACTGTTCGCTTGATTAATCATATCAAGCCCTAAAAATTTCATTGATTGAATCGTTTTTTCCATGATTACACCTCTATCTTTTATTTTAATATCGATAAAATTTCACATATTATTATATCATAGTTCATATATTAACAAAAGAAAAGACAAGGTAAATTACACGAAAATAAAATAAACACCCTTCGAAAAGGGTGTTTATAATTTGTGAAAACTATTCGATGATTGAAACTACTGATCCAGCACCAACAGTACGTCCACCTTCACGGATTGAGAACTTAGTTCCTTGTTCTAGAGCAATCGCATGAATTAATTCAACTTCCATTTCAATATTATCTCCAGGCATAACCATTTCTACGCCTTCAGGTAATGTAATAACACCTGTGATATCTGTTGTACGGAAATAGAATTGAGGTCTATAGTTTGAGAAGAATGGCGTATGACGTCCACCTTCATCATGACTCAATACATATACTTGAGCAGTAAATTTAGTATGAGGAGTCACTGAACCAGGTTTAGCAATAACTTGTCCACGTTCAACTTCTTCTCTTGAAATACCACGTAATAATAATCCTACGTTATCTCCAGCTTGCGCATAGTCAAGAATTTTACGGAACATTTCAACACCAGTAACAACTGCACCTTTTGTAGGTTTGATACCGATAATTTCGATTTTATCATTAGTTTTGATAGATCCTCTATCAACTCTACCTGTAACAACTGTTCCACGTCCAGTAATAGTGAAAACATCTTCAACTGGCATTAAGAACGGTTTGTCAGTTTCTCTTTCTGGTTCTGGGATGTATTCATCAACAGCAGCCATCAAGTCTAAGATTTTTTGTTCTTGTTTTTCGTCACCTTCAAGTGCTTTTAAAGCAGATCCAACGATGATTGGAGTGTCGTCTCCAGGGAAGCCATATTCGTCTAATAATTCACGAACTTCCATTTCTACCAATTCAATTAATTCTGGGTCATCTACCATATCTTCTTTGTTTAAGAATACAACCATTTTTGGAACCCCAACTTGTCCAGCTAACAAGATATGTTCTCTGGTTTGTGGCATTGCTCCATCAGCTGCAGAAACAACTAAGATTGCACCATCCATTTGTGCAGCACCAGTAATCATGTTTTTAACATAGTCAGCATGTCCTGGGCAGTCAACGTGTGCATAATGACGTGTGTCTGTTTGATACTCAATATGAGCAGTGTTAATAGTTATCCCTCTAGCTCTTTCTTCTGGAGCAGAGTCAATTGAAGCATAGTCTCTCATTTCTGTGAAACCAGCTCTTGCTAATACAGTTGTAATAGCAGCAGTTAAAGTAGTTTTACCGTGGTCAACGTGACCAATGGTACCAATATTAATATGTGGTTTGTTACGTTCAAATTTAGCTTTAGCCATTTTTTAATTTCTCCTTTTTCTTAATTTTATTTGTATTTTATAATGAATTGATATCATTATTTATTTTATAACATTATCTTCAATATTGCAATCAATATCTGAATATGAGGATTATTCCTCGTTATTTTTCATGATTTTTTCAGCAATATTTTTTGGAACTTTATCATAATGCGAGAATTGCATTGTGTGTGTTGCACGTCCTTGAGTGTTTGAACGAAGCGATGTCGCATACCCAAACATTTCAGACAATGGAACTTTAGAAGAAACTTTTTGTGCGTTTCCTTGCACTTCTTGTCCTTCAATTCTTCCTCTTCTTGAAGTAATATCTCCAATGACATTACCGATATAATCATCAGGTGTGACAACGTCAACACTCATGATTGGTTCCAATAATGCTGGAGCTCCTAATTCCCTTGTTTGTTTTAAAGCCATTGAAGCAGCGATCTTAAATGCCATTTCAGATGAGTCAACTTCATGGTATGATCCATCATAAAGAGTTGCTTTGATGTCTAACATAGGATAACCCGCTAGTACACCACCATCTAGTGATTCTCTAATACCTTGGTCAATAACCTTGATGTATTCTCTTGGTACCGTACCACCAACAACTTTATCATTAAACTCATAACCTTTTCCTGGGTTTGGTTCGAACAAGACTTTAACATGTCCATATTGTCCACGTCCACCTGATTGTCTAACAAATTTAGCATCTGTATCAGCTGTTTGTGTAATGGTTTCACGGTAAGATACTTGAGGGTTCCCAACGCTTGCATCCACTTTGAATTCACGTTTCATTCTATCCACGATAATCTCTAAGTGAAGCTCGCCCATACCAGAAATAATAGTTTGTCCAGTTTCATGATCTGTATAAGTTCTAAAAGTTGGATCTTCTTCAGATAGTTTTTGAAGTGCAACACCCATTTTACCTTGGTCTTTAGATGTTTTTGGTTCAATTGCTACTGAGATAACTGGTTCAGGGAAATTCATAGATTCAAGAACAACATGTGTGTTTAATCCACAAAGTGTGTCTCCTGTAATTGTATCTTTCAATCCAACTGCAGCTGCGATATCTCCTGAATAAACTTGATCAACTTCTTCTCTTGAATTGGCATGAATCTTTAAGATTCTTCCAAGTCTTTCTTTTTTACCTTTTGAAGCATTATAAATGTATGAACCTTTATGTACAACTCCAGAGTAAACTCTAAAGAATGTAATACGACCAACAAATGGGTCTGTCATCACTTTGAATGCTAAGGCAACAAAGTCTTCTTCATCAGTTTGTGGAACTTTAATTTCTTCTCCATCTTTATCAAACCCTCTGATATTTACAACTTCAGTTGGTGACGGTAAGTAATCGATGACAGCATCGATCATGAATTTAACACCTTTGTTTTTAAAGGCTGTTCCACACATTACAGGGAAGAACTTAACTGAAAGCGTTGCTTTTCTTAAAGCTGCTTTAACTTCTTCTACAGATATTTCTTCGCCTTCTAAGAAATTCATCATTAACTCTTCATCAAAATCTGATAAAGCCTCTAATAATCTTGATCTTCTTTCTTCTGCTACTTCAACTAAATCTGATGGGATGTCGATTTCTGTATAATTTTCATCAATTTCTCCATCAAAATCATAAGCTTTCATTTCAACTAAATCAATAATTCCAGTAAATTGATCTTCTGCACCAATAGGCCATTGGATGGCTTCTGCATTTTCTCCAAGTCTATCTTGTATTGACTTGACTGAAGCGGCAAAATCCGCACCAATTTTATCCATTTTGTTTGCAAAAACGATTCTTGGAACTTTATATTCATTCGCCTGACGCCAAACAGTCTCTGTTTGTGGTTCGACACCGGCTTGAGCATCTAATACCGCTACAGCACCGTCTAATACACGTAAAGACCTTGATACTTCTACTGTAAAGTCCACATGGCCTGGGGTATCGATAATATTGATTCTATGATTTTTCCAGAAAGCCGTCGTTGCTGCAGCAGTAATAGTAATCCCGCGTTCTTGTTCCTGTTCCATCCAGTCCATTTGTGAAGCACCATCATGTGTTTCACCCATTTTATGGATTTTACCAGTGTGATACAAAACGCGTTCAGTTGTTGTCGTTTTACCAGCATCAATGTGTGCCATGATACCGATATTACGTGTCTTTTCTAAACTATATTCACGTGCCATAACTTGTGTTTCCTTTCCTAAAAATTAAAATCTATAATGAGCGAAAGCTTTATTAGCTTCAGCCATTCTATGCATATCTTCTCTCTTTTTAACAGATGCTCCTGTATTATTTGCTGCATCCATAATTTCTTTTGCTAATCTTTCTTCCATTGTTCTCTCATTTCTTGAACGAGAGTATTGTACTAACCATCTAAGACCTAAAGTTGTTCTTCTATCTGCTCTAACTTCACTAGGTACTTGATAGTTCTGTCCACCGATTCTACGGCTTCTTACTTCTAAAACAGGCATGATGTTATTTAACGCTTCGTTAAATACTTCCATCGGTTCTTTACCTGTTGCTTCGTGAACACGATTAAATGCGTTATAAAGAATTGATTGAGCTGTTGTTTTCTTACCACCTAACATAATGTTATTGATAAGCTTAGTCACCAATTTAGAATTATAAATAGGATCTGCTAATACATCTCTTTTCGATACTTTTCCTTTACGAGGCATGATTCGATTCCTCCTTTCAAATTCTTCTTATCAATTTTTTTGATTATTTTGATTTTTTAGTTCCATATTTAGAACGTCCTTGTTTTCTTCCTTCTACTGCGGTTGTATCAAGAGTACCACGAATAACATGATATCTAACACCAGGTAAGTCTTTTACACGACCCCCTCTAATTAATACAACACTATGTTCCTGTAAAGAATGTCCAATACCTGGAATATAAGCATTAACTTCTCCACCATTTGATAAACGTACACGAGCGTATTTTCTTAAGGCTGAGTTAGGTTTTTTAGGTGTCATTGTTGCAACCCTAACACATACACCACGTTTTTGAGGGCTTGAAGCTTCTGTATAAGTTTTCTTCAAACTGTTGAACCCAATGTTTAACTGTGGAGATTTTGATTTCTTAGTTTTACTCTTACGTCCTTTTTTTATTAACTGATTAATAGTAGGCATTTAGTTTCCTCCTTCCCTTACCACACACCCGGGAGGTGCGCTTTAGTCATTTTTATAAGGTTGCTAGGCAACCCGTCAATTAAATATATTTTAAAGCGTTATTATTATACACCACTCATACAGGTGTGTCAAGTGTTAACAAACGCTAATTTAATAACCTATAATATTATACACGAACTATATAAAAAATCAAGGAAAAAATCCTTGATTTTATCATAAATTTTATTTACTTTCTTATAGCTTTATAAGAAATGCATTTTAAATCAAAATTATCTTTTATTGATCCATTTATCTTATAAAATTTCCGCTTATCAGCATCCACTTCAATCACTCTATAAACCCAATATTGATTCTTATATTTTTCTGAAATATTTATTTCATTTTCGCTAAAAAATAATATTGCATCGTCTTTAGAACTTGTGGATTTGACTTCAATGTATCTAGGAATTTCATTTCCACTTTCATCTACATCGTAAGATAATATATCATAACCAAACGAATCAGAAGTTGTTGAGACTTGTCTTACTTTTTTTGCTAAATCAGGTCTATCGGATTCAATCAATCGTTCTCTTTCAAATTGAAGAATTGTTTTTTCACCTAAATAACCTATTTTCATATCTCTTTTAGATTTTTTTAGGTAATCAGTTTTTTTAATAATTGAAGACGACTTCTGTACAAAGTTTGGTTTTTTTAAATTATTAGGATCAAGTTCAACAAGGGTAAACTCTTTTATAGACGCCTTATCAACTCCAGCTTCTTCTAACATTGCTTTATGCATCTTTCTATCAAAGAAGTCTTCTTTATATATAGGAATCCACTTTGATTCAACTATTTCTTTTATAAAATGTTCATAACCATCATATTGAAACTGCACATACAAATCATCATAAATCTCTTTCATTCTTAATAAGTCAAACTTTAAAGAATCTTCATTAAATTCATTAACTTTATAGAACTTTGAAAGAATTGTGGAATTTTCATATCCATAACCTAGTTTATCAGTTGATTTATTATTTATTCGTAAATCAATTTTACTTTGGCTAAAATATTTAGAATTTATCATGTCTTGCAAAACTGAACCAGAATATTTCATTACTCCATATTTATTGGAATGATAATATTTATCAAAATATGTTACTCCTTGCATCAACGTTAAGTAAAAGCCAGACATATCTCTTCTAAATAACAAGCCAATATAAATTCCTTTTTGTGCTGACATAGTGATTTCTTTATTGAAGATACACACCCAAGGAAAAGGAGTCCTATTACCTTGACCAACAGAACCAGTTACTAAAAAATTATCATTATTAATAATTCCTTGGATAATATTAGGAATTTCTTTAACAATGACTTGATAATATCTTTTTGATTTATCAACTGTCTTATCATTAATCTCAAGATAATTATTTAAAATGTAATTAAGCTCTTGCTCCACATGTTACCCCTGACAAAACTTATTTTTTTAATATCTCATGTACAATAGGTAAATCAGCTTCTGCCCAATCTAAGGTCATTAACTCAGAAGGACTCATCCATTTAAAACTATTATGTTCTAGCAATGTAAAAGTATCTCTATTCATATCACATAAATATGCATGCATAATTAACCTTATGCCTGGATAAGTATGATCCACTGTAAAAAACAATTCATTTACTTTAACATCTAAATCTAATTCTTCTTTTATTTCTCTTTTTAATGCAACTTCAGGCGATTCACCCTCTTCAATTTTTCCACCAGGGAATTCCCATTTAAGAGATAAATATTGACCATCATTTGGTCTTTGTGTACATAATATTTTATGATCTTTTTTAATTATAGCTGCTACAACTTCTTCTGTTCTTATATCCTTATCTGTTTTCATTAATAAATCCTCCATTAATATATTTCTATACCATTTTACCATTTTTATAAGATTAAAAAAACAACACAATCAAAATTGTGTCATTTTTCGATCATTGGAACAAACCTAACTGATTCTATTTTTATTTTCTATATCATTACTATCTCTTATTACTAAATATATTTTCTGATACCACTTTTCATCAACAGGGTAATAATCAGTCCATTATCAACTAATTGTTCAATCAATTCTTTAGGAATCACATTAAGTGCTGCGGATATTATATTTTTATCAAATGGAGCAAGTTCTTTCCAACCTAAAAAACCACTATGACTTCCGTAGTGAATATTATCATAGATGAATTTACCCTGTACTCTCTTTGTTTATTCTTGTAGGGTCTCTAAAATTTTTAAAGTATAAACCTCTTTAGCAAGTTCTGCTAATATTGCTATTTGGTAACCTGAACCAGTTCCAATTTCTAATACGCTATAAGTATCTATATTATTGACTTTATGAATCATATACGCAATAATGTAAGGTTAGGATATTGTCTGTTTATAGCCAATTCCCAAAGTATGTTCCTCGTATGCTCATGGCTTTAGTTCTTCTTAAACAAACTCATGTCTTGGCACTTTCAAACATGCATCTAAAGACTTAGATTATCATACCTCTTAGCTTATATTGATTTTTAACCATCCCTTGTCCTTTTGATTGATTATTATTTTTCACGATTATGACCTGCATTAAACTTAAAAAATTCTTTAGAAACTCACTCAATTAATCAATAGAAAAAGATAGATGAAATTTCGATTCTTAAATTAAATGCAAACAAATAGATTCCAACAATTAAACTTAACATTATTAATTATATATATTATGATATAATAAAATAAATCAGAAAAGAAAGTTGGCCATTATGTATAACTATGATTCAGATCAATTCATGACACATTTATATGAAGGTGTCTACATTGTTGATAACAATAGAAAAATTGTTTTTTGGAATATAGGAAGTGAAATGATTACTGGATATAAATCAACTGAAGTCCAAAAATCATTTTGTTATCAGAACATATTAAACCATGTTGATGTAAATGGAAAGAGATTATGTTTAGATGGGTGCCCATTACAAAACACTTTAGAGACTGGAAATATCAATGAAAATGATGTTTACTTACAACACAAAAAAGGTTATAGAGTTCCAGTTAGTGTTAAAACATTTCCGCTTTATGATGACTTAGGAAATATCACAGCCGCAGTTGAAGTTTTTACAGATTCTAGATTTAAAGAAAATCAATATAATGAAAATTTAAAACTAAAAAAACTGGTTCAAATAGATGAACTTACCAAGTTAAACAATAGGACATATCTTAACTTTTTATTAAAACAATCTCTTATCGAGGCTACTGAATTTAACAAATGTTTTGGACTTTTATTTTTTGACATTGATTACTTTAAATCAATCAATGACAACTATGGCCATAACGTTGGCGATGAGGTACTAAAAGTCCTTGCAGATACAATAAAGAACAATCTTAGACCTAAAGATATAGTGGGTAGATGGGGCGTGAAGAATTTGTCGCTATTATTCATACAGATGATTTAAATCAATTAAAAGAAGTAGCAGAAAGAATTAGACAACTCTGCGAAAACTCATCTTATAGTTATCAAGATTTAAACATTAAAGTAACAATTTCTATAGGAGGAACACTATTTAAAAAAGATGATAATATAAATGATTTAACACATCGTGCTGATCAATTAATGTACAAAGCAAAAAATACAGGTAGGAACAAATCTGTTATACAATAAACCACTGAATTTTTCAGTGGTTTTCTTATATATTATATTTAAAACTAATAATATAAAAATCTAGAAGTATATACATTTCTAGATTTTAATTTGATATAAATTATTTAGAATCATTTCAAATGTAAAGATTTATTAACCTTTTATGATATCTATAATATGAAAATAAACGATTTCTAAATTTTCATCGAAATCACTCCTATACACATTATAACAAATGAAAGAGTCCTTCAAAAACAAGGTGCTGTAAACAATAATTTATTTAGCGTTTAATTATTATCATAATCTGACCAATATAATCTAAGTATTCATAAGGAACAACCAATAGATTTTCATAAATTTGCTCTTCATAATCTGCAATATTTAAATCTAAGTCTTCAAACATTTGATTAAGGTCTTCTTCAGATTCAAATTCATACATATAAGCTGTTAAAAGATCTCTACGATCGTATATTTCAAAAATATTCTTCGCCCCAACCACTTCAAACTCTGGTTCAATTCTTTCAACATCTTCAAATTCTACTTCAACTACTGCAAAGCCCGAATCTTCAAGTCGATAAATGATCGACTGGGTCATTGAACCACCACAAGAAACCAAGGCAAATAGTAAGCCCAAAAAAGTAAATAATTTTATAATTTTAGTATATTTCATATTATGTCCTCCTCTTAAATATATAAGTCGTTTAATCTAGTATATTACGAAATTGTATTTTTTTCAAACAAATATAAAAAAAATCCCTGATATTCAATCAGGGATTAATAAGCTATTTAGAAAGATAGCCTGGCAACGACCTAGTCTTGCGCAATTGCACTACATTTGGCGCTGAAACGCTTAACTACTGTGTTCGGTATGGGAACAGGTGTGTCCGTTTCGCTATAGTCACCAGACTTGTCTTT
>Ga0306869_1000771_pt1 | contig 13503 bp, 20 predicted proteins | sample AntRauTorckE6833_FD_190421 | JGI IMG/M metagenome (GOLD analysis project Ga0306869, IMG submission 190421) | Saline lake microbial communities from Rauer Islands, Antarctica - Metagenome Torckler E6 #833 (v2) (version 2) | ecosystem: Environmental > Aquatic > Non-marine Saline and Alkaline >... | reverse complement strand
TTACCGTCTTTTATTATCTGAAATGCACCTTCAACTATAGAATTTAAGTGGTGTATTGGTTCGTTGTCCTCGTCTAAGGGTTTAATTTCAAACTGACTGTTACCTTTAGAATCCTTGTCACTTATCAACCAACTAAAACCGTCTGCCACTGTAGTTTTACCAACCTCATTAGTCCCTGCTAAAACCTTGTCGTTGCCTTCAAACTGTAACTGTAAATCTTTGATTCCTCTAAAGTTTTCTATTTTTAATCTAAGCAGTCTTATTTTTCTCATTATTCAAACCCCCTAAAGAATGTATCAACACTGATACCCAACCCTTTAGTAATGATGAGGTATAATGTTTTGAAAGAGGGAATCCTGTCCCCTCTCTCGATACCTAATATTTGGTGGTAACTAACACCACACATTTTACCTAAATCCTCACCTGTTAGACCTAACTTTAAGCGTCTTCTTCTAATCTCACTGCCAACATCATATTTAAATTTATTAAACTTTTCTTTGTAATTCTCCATATTATTTCCTCCTTAAATCTATAACTGCTGCTACATCTTCGTCATATTCTTCCATTAATTTATGCTCAACCTGCGAACTAACCTGGTCATAACACTGTTCGTGCATTCCATCAACCATACCCTCACCATAGTCAATAAGTTCCCCGCATAATCTACAATATTTCATTATCTTTTTCACCCCACAATATATATTTATCTATCCTTTTATTAAGCTCACTTTGACCTGTTAACAACTCATCAATTATGGCCGCATATGTTGCTGTATAAATAAGCAACTCAACATCTTTGCCAGCTATATTTTTATTTTTTTTACTGCTTTTTAACTCAACTATTTCTGAAAACATATCTAAAAATACATCTAATAATTCTTCTTTATTCACCTCCATTCTATCACCTCCTTTACTTGATTATAGTGTATCATACATTTAACTTATTTGTCAAATCCTCTTACAAATTTATATGCACCATAGAACACCATATATATCAATACAATTATTCCGATTCTAATTAATGTTTCCATACTCCCACTCCTTTTGGATACCCGTCACTGTGTCGGTATATCATAACCTCACTACCTGCAACCTGTATCTGTGCTCTTGTACTCATAATTTAACTCCCCTTCCATAATTGTTTCTTATAAAGTCTTCTATCCATCTTCGTGAGTTGTCCTCCAGCTCAAAGTACGGTTTACCGTCCGAACTGTACTCAATTTCAATTTCGGCGATAGGACCTCTAATTGGTCCATCAATCTTATAATATATTTTCTGCCAGAACACACTCTCACCTGTACTATTAGCTAAGATTACTTCAACTGTAAATGCACCGTCACTGTTAGCTGCACCGTTTCTAACCTGCAATAGATTATCCACTTCGTTTTCCTCCATTATCTGCTCCAGTTCTTCCAAATCAAAAGCAACTATTTCAATCATTTTTAATTCCTCCTCAGAATTGTTGTAGGTAGTTTATACTGATACCTAGCAGTTATTCTAGCAATTATTCTGTCATCTTTCTGTACACTTTTTCGACTGCTTCAATATCCCAGTTATCCCAACTATCCTCGCCCCATGGTGGTTGATTTTGAGAAGGGTAATCATCTTTACTACTTTCATAATCTGCGTAATAAGTTACCCCTCCTTCATCAAAATGCATTTCAATAATGGCTTCTGATTTTTCAAGTTTTCTTTCTATTCCTTTTCCCCAATTGTTACTAGATGTTATGGAATCAAGTAATTCTTCGTCATCATTTTCCTTACACCACTCTGCGGTCACTACAACTGTCTTACCCACTAATTCCGCTATCATTTGTTCTTTTCTCATTTTTAATTCCTCCTATGGTGAAAAAGTTTTTGTTTGGTGGGCTATTGTATCTTCTTTTTAATCCTAAACCCTCCATAAAGCCCGCAAATTCAGTGTTTGCAGGCTCTAGCAGGATTCTAATTCAGCTTGTCCTAATCTCTGTATTTTTCTTTTTCTAAAAGTGGATAGTACATTAACGCTCTTTCATACTTTAGTTTCTGCCCTTTTTTTGCGACGAATTCGTCACTCCCTACGCCTAAATACACTGCAAACTGCCCCACATTCTCTGTTAAGACTGCGTTTAAGATAACATAGTCAACTTTGCCGTCTTCGCCTTCCATTGGTAACGTTGGTGTATAACTCTTGATAATTTTCATTTGATACCCTCCTTAAAATTGATTGTAATAGCTGTCTATTGTTGCTCTAATTATCAGTTCTGCTAATGTGGATTCTACATATTCACTTATTGCCTGGCCTAAAGTCTTATTGCCTGGATTAATTCCATATTCTGCAACTTGTTCTTTCTGGTTTAATTCTTCTATCAGCTCCCATTCTTCTTCTACTGACAAGCGACTTATATATATCTCTGCTGATTCATAACCAAAACGTCTGACTTCTTCCAACTCCTGCAAGTACCCCTCTTTTCTTTCATCTTCAAATACTTCTACTGCGTCCTTAATAATACTTTCTAACATTTTTATTCCTCCTTTAATCTTTCTAAATCTAAATATACATTATATTGAAAAGTATATTTGCCTGTACTATCGTCAATCTTTTCAGCTTTTTTATACATTTCAATTTTATTATTAATTTCATTTACTGGATTATCTGCTGCAAGTACTTCTTGAAGTTCTCCAATTAAGAAATTGATATAATCAGCGCCAGTTTTACGATTGAAAGCTATATTAGTTTTGTTATATTTCTGCAATTTTTTAATTTTAGCTTTTATTTTATCCTTTATCATATTATCCCACCTTTCCTTTTTATTGTTTAAGACTCAATGAAGCCCATCTGCAATAAGACGGGCTATTATTCAGTCTTAAGCTGTTATTATACTGATATTGCTTGTTACGCCCTTGCAAGTGCATTGTATATCGTAACCGTCATCACACGCCCATATCTGAAAAGTGTGTACTGCTATATCTTCATAATACAAGAAGTCTTTGCCTTCTACGGTCAAGGTTATTATTTCTACTTTTTTGTTCTCCTTTAAATCCTTTGACCATCCCAATACAAACTTGCTTTCATAGTCTAATTGATGATTAGATTTTTTGATTAGCTTTGAGTCTACAAACTGTCTAATTGTTACAGCTTTGACACGTGCCACCTTAAGTTCCTTAAGTAATAACTCTAACTGTTCCTCTGGTTTTGATTTTAACATTTTTACTCCTCCTTTTTTTGCTCCTAAATTCCATATATACCTATGAATCTATTAATATATATATATATAGTATTTATGATTATTAATAATATATATATATACACTAATTTATTTACCTTACTTAAATTCTATATTAGTTATTTATATATTTATGAGTAGATATATAAATTTATAAGGGCCTACTAGCTTTAACTCATAGTAAACCGCTTATATTTATTTTTTCACTGGCAGGGTTCTGCTGATTCTTATTATCCACCGTCCGGTATTCTTAACTTTTTACAGTTAACCCACCATTTTTAATTCGGTGTTTTTCAGTCGTTAACAACAGCCGCAGCTAACAATTAGATTCCACCGTTTTTCAGAAACTCCTTATATTATACGGTTTATCACTAACCTGCTTGTGACGTCGCGATAACTCAACACGCCCACTTTCGTCTCCAGGGCCGATAAAGAGACCAGCCTTGTCGCTTGCTATGGCAACATTAATATTTAGTTATCAAAGTCCAATCACGATTTTGTCCGGTTACCCTCTTTAGTCGTGATTTTATTTATAAGGACGGTTCGCCTACGTTGTGCGGTGTGAGTCGTTTCCGTGTCCTTTTTGTTATTGTAGTTATAGTATATATTAATTTTACATAAAAGTCAAGCTGTTTTTAATTGTAGAAGTGACCAAAATCCAGTGATATCAAGGGTTAGCGGTGGTTTACGATATATGCGGTGTTGTCTTGGGTTTGTTTTTATATAGATTCGCACCACACGCGCACACCCCGCCCGCCCACGCTCGCCTGCACACGCTATTATATATACCTCCCCCCCAAATATTTTTCAAAAAAAGAGAGAGGCTAAAAGTTGCAAATAAAGGATAGAATTAAAAACTTGATAAATAAATCAAAAAGTGGTAATATTAGAGGAGGAGACGGGGAGGTAAAGACAACAAATAGGGGGTAAAATGCTAAACAGGGAAAGAATCAAGGAAATAATGCAGGATTACCCAGAAGTAGGGAAGATGTCGATAAGCGAATACACGGAATACAAGGGTGAGCAAAAGGGTAAACTACCGTGTATGACAAGTATTTACAAATATTTTAGCAGATGGGTAGAGTTCAAGCTTGAATGTTTTAAAAACCCAAAAACACATAACTGGTGGAAAAACGAGAACAAAGTAGTTAAAGCACTGTTGGAGCACGAAGAAACACAATATATGACAGAATTAGAGTACGATTTATACCAGGAGGAGCACGAAGTCCCATCAAGAATGACAATTAGAAAGTATTTAGGGACAAGTTTTAAGGAGATGAAAAAAAAGGTATTTAACGGTATTTATGAGGAAGAAGTAGTGGTAAAACCTTTAGAGTGTGCATACTGTCTACAGGAGGATAGTTGCCCTTACGATTATGATATTAAAGAATGCAAGTATTACTAAGGAGGATATATGGAATTTATAAAAAAGGGGAATAGAAACTGCGAGCACACCTGGAAGAAAGCAGACGCAGACGATAGATTTAGGAAAGAAGGCAAGCACGAGTATATCAGAAAGAAGTCAAAATGTATCAAGTGTGGAGCAGAGATAATACGCAAAGTACGCAGGAGGATATAATATGAATGGGAAAGGTGATGTATTCGACCCTAGAACACATATGACAGAAAAGACAGAAAAAATGCTAGATACGTTCTTAGGGAAGTCTGGATATGCTAAGGAGAATAAGGAAGGTGCTTCGTTTAAGAGAGATTTCAAGGTCATATGGTCTGTGTTAAGAGAAGAACTTAGAGAAGCGATAGACAACCCAAAAAAAATTGCATACTTAGCCGCTTATTCTATTTTAGGTAATGTCACCTATTCTGCTAAATGTGCAGGTATATCAGTTTCAACAGTCTATAACTGGCAGAAAAAAGACCCAGATTTCAAAGAACAGTATGGGATAGCTGACCAGGCACACTTAGATTATATGGAGTTGGAAGCTCAAAGACGTGCTTTAGAGGGAACGACAGAAGATGTTTACTACCAGGGAGAAGTTGTGGGACAGAAAACAAATTATTCTGATACACTCTTAAGGTTCCTCCTTGAAGGTAAGGACCCTGGACGTTATGGTAAGACCAATAAGATAGAGGTTAACGCTAATGGTGGAGGTAAGGTACAGGTAAACTTTGGAATACCGGAACTATCACAAGAAATAGATATGGAAGAAGTAATAGATGTGGAGGAATAAGCTATGAGCGATATATTAGCAGGCACTGTTCCCAATAGAAACGCTGGCAACAGGGAGTTTAGAAAGCAAAGAGCCTCACGATATAACGATAAACACACAAATGAAGACCAAATAGAGTTTAGTATGAACTGGCTCCCTCAAAAAAGACAATTAAAGTTTTTAAAAGCCTGTGGTTTATCACACCCTTTCAATTATTACTTACACGAGAAGGAAGACGGCACCCCTAAAATCTACAGAATAGCTCCAGATAAAAGAAAAAAAGCTTATGAAGCTCCAGAAGCACGGATAGTAGGATATGGAGGAGCAGCTGGCGGCGGCAAAGGACAGCCAGAGAGTGGGTTGGTAGTAACACCTTATGGATTTAGGGAAATGAAAGATATTAGTGTTGGAGATATAATTTGTTCTCCTACTCACGGTAATACAGAGGTTATATATAAATATGATTTAGGTAAAACTGACATATACGAGGTTGAATTTGCTGATAATACATCTTTAGAAGTAACATCAGAGCATATCTGGAAGGTAGCAAAAGTAAGAGGTGGCAAAAACAAGAAAGGTTTGAGGTATTTTCTTATAACAACGGAACAAATAAAGTATAATCTAGTAAACGGTTACTATGATTTGCAGATACCGCTACCAGAAGCTATACAATTTACTAAAAGTTACAGATATAATTATAGAAATATAGACCCTTATGTCTTAGGTTGCCTTATTGGTGATGGTTCTATAGCTTCTGGCAGGGTTAAAATACATTCTGGAGATAAAGAAGTACACAATTACTTTAAAAATGAGTTCGGTGATAATTACTCTAACTATGGTACAGGCGAAGGTACTGTCAGCAATAAAACAAAAGTTAAAGAAAACCTTAAAAAACTAAAGTTATGGGGTAAAAAGTCAGAAGATAAGTTTATACCAGACCAGTATTTATATTGGAGCATAGAAAAAAGATTTGAGTTAGCTCAAGGTTTAATGGATACTGATGGAACTGTTGATGAAAGAGGTCATTTAAGCTATTGTACTGTATCTAAACAACTTGCTGAAGATGTAACAGAGCTTATCAGAGGTCTTGGATACAGGGTAACTATGTCTGAAGCACAAGCGAGTTATTGTAATGGAGAACAAAAAAGAGATAAATATAGATTATATATACAGGGCAACAGGAAAGATGAGTTGTTTAAGCTAACTAGAAAGAAAAACAGATGTGTTGAACGTGGCTTTCCTACTCACAAAAAGATAACTGATGTTAAATATAAACGTAAAGAACAGGCTTATTGCCTTAAAGTGTCTAATCCTAATGGACTATACATTGCAGGTAAAGATTATATTCTAACGCACAATAGCGACGCTATGCTTGTAGGTTTGTTCATAGAGGTGTTATCTAACCCTGGTGCTAAATGTGGCTATTTTAGACGTACTTTTGCACAGCTAGAGGGCCCTGGTGGTGCAATTATGAGGAGTAAAGAACTCTTTAGCGATTTTCCAGGGGCTGTGTGGAACGGAAGTAAGAGAAGATGGACTTTTGAAAGCCTTAACGGTGGTATTATCCAGTTCTGCCACGCTAATAACGAAGATGATGTATATAACTACCAGTCACAGCAGTTTGACGCTATAGCTTTTGATGAAGCAACCCAGTTTACCCGCTTTCAGTACAGATATATAATGTCACGTAACCGCGTAACTGTTAAAGGTGTAGCTCCACTGGTTATGATGGGTACTAACCCCGGTGGTGTAGGTCATATCTGGTTTAAAAACGAGTTTGTAGAACCTGGAGCCTTCGAGGAAGTTCACAAAGTTGAAGTTTCTCCAGGAGTTAAAGAAAAGCATATGTTTATACCAGCTAAACTATCAGATAATATCATACTTAATGACCGTGATGAAGGGTACGAAGCTAACTTGATGGGTCTAAACGAGATAGAGCGTAAAAGATTACTTGAAGGTGATTGGGATATCCACTCCGGTCAGTTCTTCCCACGTTTTAGTAGAGATATACACGTTATAGATTCTTTTGAGATACCTCAATACTGGAAACGATTTATTTCTATTGACTATGGACTCGATATGTCTGCAGTCTACTGGTACGCCCTGGATAATCACGGCTTTTACTATGTTTATAAGGAGTTATATAGACCTAATTTATCTTTATCTGACCTTGCTATTGCTATCCACAAAAAGACTACACCGCTAGAGCGTGATGTCCTCTCTTATACCATAGCTTCACCAGATTTATGGAACAGACGACAGGAAACAGGTAAGTCTGGACGTCAGATACTAACTGAAAATGGACTAAGCGGTTATGCTTTAAGAGCCGCTGATAACAGAAGGGTTCCAGGTTGGCGAGTTGTACGTGAATATTTAAAACCTATAGACGACCCGTTCCACGACGGTGAGGGGGAAGCTGCTAAAGTCGCCAGAATTAGGATATTTGGGGATAGGGTAAGGAAATTGCAGTCAAATTTACCTGCTCTACAGCACGACGACACTGACCCAGATGATGTTTCGGATACACCGCATAATATAACTCACGCTCCAGAAAGTTTTAGATATTTTTGTATGTCACGACCACCTCTTAAATCACTTACTCAAACAGAGGAAAACCAAATAAAACGCAGCCGAGCAGAAATAATGGCGGGAAGGAACAAATACACAGGTTATTAACTTGCTTGTGTATTTGTTTTATGCTAAGTTATTGTTAGAGGAATGTAATTTTTTAGTAATTGAGGGAGGTGTTTTAAATGCCAGACCCTAGAATGGCTGGACAAGCTCCAGCACCACAGGGACAAATGCAACAAGGTGGGGGACAACAGGATATTATGCAACAAGCACAAATGGAAATTGCTCAAATGCCGCGTCCAGAACTTGAGAAACTTGCTATGCAACTGATTATGGAAGTACAAGGTGGTCAGCAAGCGGGAGGGCAAGCACAGCCCCAGGGACAGCAACAAATGCGATAGCAGGAGGTTATGAAGGTGGATAATTTAGAGAGAAGACAATACTCCCAAAATGAAATTACCCAGGAAATAAAAAAGATATTTACCTACTTTGACGGATATCGCAAGCAGTATGAAACTGAAGTTATCGAAAATTATAAAACCTTCATTGGATATCTAAAAGAAGTTGAAGAAGGTAAATCAAACCTCCATATACCTAAATCTTATGAAATTTTAGATACAATTAGAGCCAGAATTTTAACAACTTTTTTTAATAAAAGACCTTATATAGAGTTTGAGCCTATGCCAGCCAACGGTTCTTTAGGTAGAATGGCACTGAACGAGGAGAAAGCAGATGTAGCGGCGAGTTTCGTAGATGAACAGCTTGAGAAAAATAATATCAAGTCAGTTTTCTATGATTTTGTCACTACACTTTTATTTGCCCCTGCTTCTTTTTTATCAGTAGGCTGGAGATACGAGGAAGATTACATTAAGCGTAAGACTAAAGTACCAGAGTTTAACCAACAGACCCAATCCTACACAGGTAGATGGTTTTGGGATACTGTAGAAAGTAAAGAAACTATCTGGGACGATAACGAAGTACGTAATGTTGACTTCTTCGATTTTTGGGGTGACCCAGACTCAACTAATTTAGACGACGCTCGTGGTGTATTCCACAGAGAATGGATAACTAAAGAGCGGCTCCGTCAAAAACTACAGCTCCTGGAGCGTGTTGGTGATGGAATGGTCTATGATGTTGACTTAGATAAACTGACTGCACCGGCTAAAGGTTCAGAAGGTAAGTACAGAAGACTATCCTCTGTTGGTATATCACCAGGAGGAGTAGACCCTTTTAAAGCAAGTAATAATGAAAGAATGAACGATAAAGAAGAACTAGAAGTTTTACACTATTGGGAAGACAACAGACACGCTATATTAGTTAACAGACAGGAAGTCATCTATGACGGGCCTAATCCTTATTGGCGACACCGTAAGAAACCTTTTGTTAAAGCGTCTTTCGACCAACTACCAAACGAATTTTATGGCTTATCTGCTATGAAAATCATCAAACCTATGCAAGAAGAAATAAATACAATGCACAACCAGCGTATGGATAACGTTAATATGCTTATCAACAATATGTGGAAGCGGTTAAGAAGTTCTGATATCAAAGATTCAGACTTAGTTTCTGTTGCCAACGGTATTATAGATGTTGATAATATGGAAGACTTAGAAATGCTCCAGAAATCAGAGATACCACAGTCTGCTTTTATGTCAGAAAACAAACTGGAAGGTGACTTGATGGGGGCTTTAGGTACTCCAGCTAATGTTAGAGGTGCAAAAGCTGGTAGCGACCAGTCAGCAACTGAAGCACAGATAATCGCACAGTCAGCAGGTACCAGATTTGGTGTTAAGATAGAACTATTTGCCAGTGTTGGGTTGAAAAGACTAGCTATGATGATGGACTTAAATAACCAGCAGTTTGTCTGTAATGAGAGAGCGGCAAGAATAGACCCAGAGGAGAAAAACTCCTGGCAATCTATCGCTCCAGACGACCTTATAGGTGAATTTGATTATAGACCAGCAACTTCTTCTGTAGAAAAAGCGGCCAACAAAGAACTAAGAAGACAGCAGTTAACAGAAATCTTAGGTTTCTTAATGCAGGCTCAAGTACCGTTTATCAACTACAAGAAACTGATAGAAGAATGGCTTCATGAATTTGATATATCAACGCCAGAAAAATTCTTCATTCCAGACCAGGAGTTTGAAATGATTAGACGACAGGCTATTGATGAATTTACACAGCAGATGGGAATACCTGTACCAGATGGAGGGTTTGCCACTACAAACAACGGCAATTTAGGCAAAGGTCAGATGGGTAACCCAGCTAAAGTGGCAGGTGGAATGGGCCCAGGTGGTCAGCCACAGCCACAACCATTCAATAATGGAGGTAGGTAGATATGCCCGATATACCTTTAGATGAAACTCTAACAAAAAAAGAAGCCCTCGCTTCACTGCATACAAGCGTAGGCTGGTCGTATATGAAAAAATATTTGAAAGTTAAACAGAAAGAATTGAGGAGAAAACTCGAAACTGTATCGCCTAAAGATTCAGAGGAGATAGCAGCTATACAGGCAGAGTTGAAACTTATAAATGTTTTTATAGATAAACCCAAACTAAGTTTTGAAAGACTACAAAATGGAGGTTAAATAAATGAGTGAAATTTTTGGCAAAAGCCCTCGCCGTGAGAACGATAACGAGAATCCTTTGGCCGTAAATCAGACCCGAGTTGAAGACGAGAAAGAAAAAGTTCAAGAGGAAAGTAACGAACCTACTAATCAGTCCCTGAATACAGGACAAACTGATGAACCAGTTCAAAGCGAACCTCAAGAGCCAACCGGACAATCTGATGAAGAAGCTCAATCTGATGGAAAATTAGCAAACAAATTTAATGACCGTGGTTCCTTACTGGAAGGTGTTAAGAATTTAGGTGCAAAACTGGGAAGGAAAGTTGACCCTGTAAAAGTTGGTAATGCAACTAATGGTGATTTAGAAGAAATATACCAGGAGCTTGAAAGAGAGCTCGGACAAACATCAAACGTTGACAAGACCAGGCAGGAGAATCAACAGCTCAAAGAGCAGCTTAGCCAGTATGCACAACAGTTAAATCAAACACAGCAACAAATGACTAATATGCAAAGATATCTACAACAGCAACAAACGCAACAACAGATGAATCAACAACAAAATGCAAGCCAACAGCAGATTACCCAACAGCTTCAGCGTAACCCGCAAAACGGGAGGTTCCAGAAGCCACAACAGCAGGATAATCAACAACAAGAAGATGTTGACCCTACAAAGTGGTTGAGAGAATTTTATAAGAACCCTGTTGAAGCGATAAAGAAAATAAATAATATGTCTGATAGAGAAAAACAAGAAGTTAAAAACAATATGAATCAGCAGGAAATTCAGCAGTTTAATAACCAACAAAGACAAATGCAACAAAATGATGTAAGCCAGCCTCAACAATACAGACAGCAGTTGAACCAGGAAAGTCAACAGTTTTTTTCTAATAAACGTGTTGAATTAGAAAACAAATATGATGATTTTAAAGACCCAGAAGTAAAAAAAGAAGTAATACAATATATGCAAAATCACCGTGTTTATTTGAACCCTAGATTATTTCCTAACGGATTGGAGAAAGCATACCTGGAGGTTAAAAAACAGAGGGAAAACCAAAATACAGCCGCTAATCAACAGCAGACTAATCAGAATATGATTCAACAAAAACAAGCGGCACAACTTCCCCACTCTAAAGGTTCCAATGTTAGAGAACCGGAAACTCCAAATAATGAAGAAGCAACTAAAGATAGAATATTTGGAGGAGGGGGTTCAATCTTCGGTAGATAAAGATAAGGAGATGAACAAAAATGCCTAAGAATATATGGGACGGTACAGCAGGTTCCCCAGTTAGTTCTTTCAATGTAGCAACTGAAAGACGTGACCTTAATGTAGCGGATAGGATTCTGGAATTACAGCCTTCAGAAACACCTTTCCTTGTTATTGGCGATAAAACATCTACAGGTTCTGCAGGTTCATTAGAAGAAACCTGGTATGATGATGATTTAGCACCTTGGTGGACTGAAGCTAATGGTGCAGAAGCGGACACAGGAGCAACAACTATCACAGTAGCTGATGGTTCTATAGTTAAAGCAAAAGACTTAATTAAGAACACAACTACTGGAGAGGTAATGTTCGTTAGTGCCGTATCTGGAAATGACCTAACAGTAACTAGAGCTTATGGTGAAGAATCTGGAGAAGCTGGAACAGCCGCAACAGCTATCGGCGACGGAGATAACTTAATGAGAATGGGTAATGCTATGGAAGAAAACTCACTCTCCCCAGACACCAGAGCAACACAGCCTAATAAGTTTTACAACTACGTTCAGATTTTCAGAACACCTTTCTCTGGTTCATTAGAAGACGCTAACGAACCTAAGAAAACAACTGAAGACGAGCGTACAAGACTTAGACGTAGAAAAGCTATCGAACACAAGTTAGACCTAGAGAGAGCTTACGTCTTTGGTGAAAGAAACGAACACATCAGTGATAAACGTAGAACTATGGGTGGACTATTCCAGTTCTTAATCAATCAGTATGACACCATTGGTGGTAACTTAACACAAGCATTACTGGAAGAAGCCCTAGAAGACGCTTTCAAATATGGTTCTAAAGAGAAGATTTTCATTACTTCTCCACGTATAGGTTCTGTTATCAACAAGTTCGCCAGCGATTCAATTGAAACACGTTCTGGTGAAACCTACTACGGTCTACGTATTGGAGAGTATATCTCATTCCACGGTACCCTTTGGGTAGCAACTTCTCATATGTTCGAGAGAGATTACCAGGGTATGGGAGCTATCTTAGATATGGAAAATATTGATATCATGCCTTACGGTGGATACTCAACTACTCTAAGAGAGAACCTCCAGGAAACAGATAGACTTGGCTGGAAAGATGAATACTTAACAATGTCAACTCTAAGAGTTAGACTCAACAAAACTCACAGAGTTGTAGACGGAATCACTTTTGCATAAAAAAATATAAAAGCAAAATAGAGGGGAGGGCCTATGTCTTCCCCTATTTTATTATAAGGAGGATATTATGAGCGAAGATATGAACTGTCAAGCTGTAACTTCAGATGGAGATAGTTGTAACAATAAAGCAGCTTACCCGGAGGATAACCCTGTTGCCTGTCACATTAAATCACACCAAAAACAGATGGACGAAAAACTTAAGGAGGTTTCTATGACATCAGAAGAAAAAGCTAAAAAATTGTTATTAGATGAACTTGATAAAGTTGATAAAGTTGAGCTGGAACCTAAGCTACACGTTTTTGCTTCTAAATCACTACATCACATAGTATTTATAGATACTGGTGAAAAACCAGAAGAAAAAGGAGAAAGAGATTATTTCAAAGTAGAATTTAACGGCGGCAAGTATGAAACATATGACGACAAAAAAGCTAAACTTTTAAAAAAACAAGTTGAAAAACATAAAGCACTAAGAAGAAAAATAACTAAGGTGCAGTAAGGAGGTAAGTTATGACCCTCCAGGAGTATATAGACCAGGTTAGAAAAATACTGGACGAATATAATACAGATATTTCTTTCTGGACTG
>Ga0306869_1000765_pt1 | contig 13569 bp, 10 predicted proteins | sample AntRauTorckE6833_FD_190421 | JGI IMG/M metagenome (GOLD analysis project Ga0306869, IMG submission 190421) | Saline lake microbial communities from Rauer Islands, Antarctica - Metagenome Torckler E6 #833 (v2) (version 2) | ecosystem: Environmental > Aquatic > Non-marine Saline and Alkaline >... | reverse complement strand
AGGTTCCAGTTTGAAATCTTCACTCCTTGGTCTGAGGAACAGATTATAGCGGACATGCTGTCTAGGGCTCCTGATCCAGCTACACAAGGAACCTTTGCAGATACCACTACTATTGCTTCAGTACTTACTACTGATGGTGACACTATTTGGGGTCCTGCACCAACTATAGTTATACATGCTCTTATTGATCCTATTACTGGTGAATGGTGGGTTGATACTGATGGCACGCCATTGATCGAAATGATTAACCTTAGCGAGGCAGACTGGAATGGTTGATATTACTGCGTTCCCCATAGTAACTAAAGAGTTTGATCCTGCTGCCTTTGCTGGTGCTGATGGTGCTGATGGTAAGGAAGTAGAGGTACAAGTTACAGCCACAGATATTGAATGGAGATATGTAGGAGATGTAACTTGGACCCAACTTATTGCTCTAAGTGCTCTGGAAGGTCCGCAAGGTATACAGGGTATTCAGGGACCACAAGGTGATATAGGTAACACAGGTGATATAGGTGATCCTGGTGCCGATGGCACAGAGATAGAACTTCAAGTTGTAAATGGGTCTTTAGAGTGGCGTTATGTAGGAGATGCAACTTGGACTGTACTAGATTCTACAGCTGATCTTACTTTCACAACTCTTACCGGAGTTACAGTAGTAGATGTAAGAGAGACTGTTCAGAGCATCACCAGTGGCAGCATAGATGCTAATTTGGGTTCTATAGTTAATATGACGCTCAGCGCCAATGCTACTCTAGCTTTGACGAACTTTGATTCCGGGATGTCAATGACTGTGCATATCACGGGCGGGGATACCTACACAGTGACATGGCCGACGATGACGTGGGTAGGTGGTAGCACGCCGACACTCACTGCCGCCGATGTTATCGAGTTCTGGAAAGTTGGCAGCACGCTTTATGGCGCTTATGTAGGGGCCGTCTAATGCTACATCATATGTTGAGAGCAGCGGCGGGAACACGTACATACGATGCTGAGGTGCTGGCAGATTTTCCGGTGGCCTACTGGCGGCTGGGTGAGACTAGCGGAACCGTTGCGGTCGATGAGGTGGGGTCCAACGACGGGACATATATAGGAACGCCTACCCTCGGAGTTGATGGGCTTCTCGCTGGAGACGCTGATACGGCAGTGGATTTCCCGAGCGGGAACCACTACGTGGACCTCGGGGCACCGCATCTGCCTCAAAGCGACGCGCCATTCTCCATCGAGATTTGGATGTCTAAGACGGTAAGTGATGGCGCTACGGGCCCGATAGTCAGCCAGTACCTCGGTACTACGTTTCCGGACCGGTTTGCGGTCCGTGTGGACGTGAGCGGTGCCGTCTGGTACTGGCACGGCAACGGCGTTAGCTTAGTGGGTACAACCGACCTCACCGGTGGATCGCCGCATCACATAGCGGTGACTCGCAATGCAGCAGGGATGGTTTCGCTCTACGTCGACGGGGTAGTTGAGAACTCTGGCACTGACACCGCTTCATTCGTGAATAACAACACCAACGTCGCGCAGTTCGATGACGGTCATTCCTTAGACTACGTCGGAATCTGTGATGAGGTGGCTATTTATGACTTCGCCCTATCGGCCGCCCGCATCGAGGCCCACTACAATGCAGGCACAGCCTGATATTACATAACGGGGATTTACTATGTCTAAGAATACACAGAATACACAGAATACACAGCCTAGAGAGTTTGAAGATGTTCACGATAAAATATATAAAGTATATCCAGTGAAAGGTAAGAGATTAGGAACTAAACAAAAATACTTTGTGCGTATGTTAGCTGATCTAATCTTATTCGCTTATGAGCGAGGATATGAAATATCTCTAGGAGATGCTTACCGTGATCCTAGAGTATTTGGCGCTCCAGGAACTAAGAAGAGTTATTCAGCAGCTAATTCTCTGCATAAGTCTAGACTAGCTATTGATCTTAACCTGTTCAAAGACGGAGAGTTTCTACAAAACACTTCAGATCATAAGGAGCTAGGACTGTTCTGGGAAGCTATTGGAGGAACTTGGGGAGGTAGATTTGGGGATGGTAATCACTACTCCATAGAACATAATGGTAGGAAGTAGTTTAGTAAGAAATAATACACCACACGCAGTGTGAGAGGGCATAGGAAATGGCACAGATTCCTGTAAGAATGAATACCCAAGGGATGGCATATCCTTTGCTATCTCAGCAATCAGGAAGAACAACAGTTGATACCAGTGGTGATCTTACTTTTGTTAAAGGAGTTAATGCAGAAAGTGATACTCCTGTAGATAGAGGTATCCCAGGAGTTATCTATGCTCACAATGTAATGCCCACCTCTTATGGCTGGCAAGCTATAGGATACGATGTGCAATACCTCGCTGATGCACTGGCCGGAGAGTTTAGGCAGATTAAGCTGGTGCAAGGTGCTACTCTCAGTGGAGATGAACCACAAGCATCTGGTCTTCGTACTTATGTAGCTAGAGTTGTTTCTGGAGCAGATTCCACTTTATATTATATAACTGCTGGAACTTGGGTACAGATAACTAATACTCCTACCTTTGCTTCAGACTCCAATATTTCCACTGCTTATATCAATGGCTACACCTATATCTGTATACCATTTAATGGTATTTATATTTTAGATATAGCTGCCGGAACTCTTACTTCCAGAGACTTCGCTGGTTTAGATGAGACAACTGTAGAAGGTATCTTTTCTTCTGCTGGCTACACCTTAGTATGGTCATCTCGCAGAATTCTCTGGTCATCTTCTGTAGATGTGGAGGACTTCGTACCTTCAGATATCTCTGGTGCGGGAGGTGGTGCTGTACAAGAAGCAGAAGGTGCTATTGTATATTGTGCAACTTCAGCTCTAGGCTTCTTTGTTTTCACTGACGCCAATGTTGTATCAGCAGTGTATACAGCTAACGCGAGCTTTCCCTTCGAGTTCTCTGAAACTCCCTCGACTGGGGGTATTTTTTCGCCAGCTCTTGTTGCTACTAGCACCATTTCAGGTTATCAGTATGCTTACACTACCAACGGTATCCAGCGAATTTCTCACACTGGTGCTAGTAGTGTACTTACTCCTATTTCCGATTTCATTGGAGGTAGTATATTTGAAGACTTTGATGACGTTACTGCATCTTTAGTACAGACAACTCTTACTGAAGATATGCCTAGAGCACTGAATGTAATAGGTAATAGATATATTGTTATTTCCTACGCTTCTAATCCTGGAATTATCTACTCTCACGCTATTGTAGTAGATGCTATACAGAATAGGATGGGTAAATTAAAAATACAGCATACCAGAGCATTTGAGTTTCGTTCTTTAGAAGCTGGAACTTCCCTAGACTCCCGGGGAACAATAGCATTTCTTGGCCCAGAGGGTGAGACTTCTACAGTTAAGTTTGACCTCTGCTCTGATAGCACTGCTGGAGTTATGCTCCTTGGTAAGATTCAATATATTCATAATAGATTCCTCCAACTGCAAGAGATAGAGTTAGAGAATGTATGTCCAGAGGGTAACTTCAGTGCAGTAGACCTACCTTCTTTAGATGGCAAGAATTTTGAACCTATTATACAAGGGTATGAAAATCCAGAAGATGTAGGTAGCACACTTAAAAGATACTTCTTTTCTAATGTAGCTAAATCTCATACCTTACTATTCAGGGGAGCCTTTGAACTACTTAGTATTTTAGTGTGGTTCAATGTACATGGCAGGAAATAAGGGCAGGAAATAAGAGAAGAAACTGAGGGTAGAAACTAATGTCTTACAAGTCCCAAATTAATCTAGGCATCTCTCGTATTCCTCCTACGAAGGATAATAAGATATATGCTATGATGCAGGAAGTATATAATGCACTACACCTTCTCAATTCTAAGGCAGAAGCAACTGTAGATGTGTTACAAGCACCTACTGCAGCTTCTGCACCCTCTGACTCTTTTGGACCTAGGTTAAATACTTTCTGGGCAGACGCTGTAGCTGAAGCTACCAGAGGTAGAATAGTATCACTCAGTGGCACAGAGTTTGGAGTAGGTGTTGCTGGTCTTACATTTACTACAACCGCTGGGGATAAGAGAGTCACTGATCCTTATGGTATTGTAGTTGCTGAACCAGAAGGTGGACAGTCTTTAATAGCTTGGCCCCCATTTGTGTTATTAGTTGATCTCTCAGCTTCTGCTGCACCAATAGGAGGTACAATTTATACTGACAGTGCTGGAGCTATTGTATATGCAGCTACTGATCCAGGCTCAGCGCACTGGCCTGTAGGCAGAGTTATTGCAACTGACATGGTTTTGTTTATATCTAATATGCACTCTTGAACATTTCTCCTCTTAACTCTATACTTACTATACTAGCGTAGCTACACTATAGTGCCTATGGTATCTATATTGTCTAGGCGTATAATACATGCAACGAGGGCACCGCAATGGCAAAACTTACTGATCTCACTGATCTTCTTGGTGTTATTAACGCAGTTAAAGGCACTGAACAGACTAGAAAGACTTCTGGTGGCACCACTAAGAAAACTTCTCAGTCTAATGTCTCAGATCAAGGTGTTACACAACTTATCAATCAGATCTTAGCAGGCCCTGGAGGTGTTAAGTCTGTGGGCAGTGCTGCTAGAAGTTCAGGTATGTTTGACTCCACAGTTGAAGATACCCAACTTGCTGAACTGTATTCCTCCGCAGCTAATAAAGCTGAACTAGCTAGGACTCCTACCACTACCACCACTACTACTCCTGGTATTACAGAAACAGTTTCTGCACCTGGAGTAGGAGCTGGTGGTCTACTAGGTACTTTAGCTACTACCTCTGCTGTATCCTCTTTAATGAAAGGGGAAGTTCCTTTTACTGGACTGTTCGAAAGTATGGGAGGAGGAGGAGCTAAGAGTCTAGGAGGAGCTAAAGGGATAGGTGACGCAATTGGAAGTATTCTTGGAGGTGGAGGTGGTAGTGGAGCAGCTATTCCCGGTGGCTTTACGACTCAAATTGCAGGATCAGCGGGTCTAGGTACAGCAGGAGGTGTCTCTAGTACTGCTATCAACGCTTCTAATGCTGTGTCTGGTGCTGGTGCTGGTGCTGGTGCTGGAGGATTCTTTAGCCGTGTTCCTGGTGGAGCTAGTACTGCATTAGGTGGAGCAGGCGGTTTCCTCTCTGGTCTTACGCAGGAAGAAGAAGCTTTAGGTAGCCCAGAAAGTTTACTTGCTACTCTAGGTCCAGCAGCATTAGCAGGTGGCCCGATGGGTGCAGCAGCAGCAGCAGTTGGGTCTATCCTAGGCTCTGCTCTTAGTGGCGGAAGTATTCAAGACACTGTTGCTAATATTCCCATTATTGGTGGGGTTCTTGATGATGTTATTGGAGGAGTTAGAAGTGGTCTTAGTAGCGTCGCTGATGCATTTGGCACTGTTATTTGCACGGCTCTCATGTATAAAGGACATCTGGATAAGGAAGAGTACCGTCTAGCTCTACGTCTGATGCACACCCTACATCCTACTGCTCTTAGAGGATATCACTACTGGGCTGTAGGTGTTGCTAATAAGATTAAGAAAGGTCACAAAGGTTGGACTGCGTTCTGGAAACCCATTATGCAGAGTAGGGTTAAGTTACTCGCATCTGGTGGAGGATTCCTGAATCATTGCAAATATCCTCTAGGCACTGGTACTAAATATATTCTGGAACCAGGCTGCTATCTTATTGGCAGGGTGCTTGAGCTACATGATACCCCCGTAGCAGGTGAATATACAGGCGAACATACAGGCGAACATACAGGAGCCAAAGTATAATGGCTACTAATCTCGGTTCTTTAGATGATTTACTTAACACTATGACTGGGGTAACTAATACCCAGAAACAACAGACTGGTGCCATAGCTTCTGCACAAGGGGAGCAGGCACAGATGGGGGAGCAGATTGCTGAGATGCTCTTTGAAGTAGCTGAGAGAAATAAGAGAGTAGATGCTCAGAAACTTGGGGCACAGTTAGAAGCACAGGAGCAATCTCGTAGGGTTGCTACTGCTGCGGGTACCAATGCTTCTGCTTCTAATGAAGTTGTGTCTAGTGGTATGGCTGACCTGCGCTCTGATTTCTTAGCCTATAAGCAAGCTTCACGAGAAGCACAGGTTATGGAAGAGAATGGTAATCTCTTAGCTAATCCTTTTGGCTGGCTCAATGATGTTCTTAATGGTCCAGAAGTACGAGCTACCAGAGACTTGACTGCTGATCGTGCAGCTCAGAGTGCCCAGCAACTTAATAACCTGCACTCTCTGACTCAAGCTAACGTGAAGACTCAGAACGCTATTGCTAAGACAAGGACTGCTGCCACAGTTAAGGATCAGACTGAGATCAATGCTAGACTGAATGAATCTAAGGCATTGCAAGCTGCACAAGATGCTAAGCAATTCACTATTGCAGGCATTAGTACTCTGAGAGAGTTTGGTTCTACAGAATACAATCGTAGAAAAGATGCTTACAATATGATTGTGACTCAACAACGTTATGAGGAGAACAGAGAGTTACGACAGCAGCAACTCAAGCTACAGCAGCAGCAGATGGAACAGCAGCTAGGAGCACAAGAAAGTTACGCAGAACTTGCCAGAGTGGCTAACCTACAACTAGAAACTATGGAGTCTAAAGCAAAACCTATAACTCCTGCATATATGCGGGAACACTTTAATAAGAATACTGTAATTGGACAAAGACTGCAAGCTCTAGTAAGTTCAGGTATGCGTTCTCAGGATATAGGTTCCGCCCAACTTGGTAGCAATGCTTATGAAAGCTTTCAACTTATGGGCAGCTTTGGTATGAAGATGCCCAGTAATGTTGATCAAAGAACTGTAGATACTTACGAGTATACTAATAATAAACTGGGGGAGGAGATTGCTGAAGCTAGGGGGTTTTTAACAGCTACTGAGGATACGGAGCATGGAATTACCTCAGCAACTGTTGATGACACAGCTACTCAAGCCGACGCATTTAACAGTATTTTTAACTCCCAGATTGCCAAGCAAGATGAGAGTTTTGCTACTGATTATCCAGTTCAGACTGCTGCTATTAAAGAAGAAGTTCCTGCTATTGAGACTACTCCTTTCTATCAGACTGTAGTTGCACCTCTGGAAGAAGCCGGTGCTTCTCCTGATATTACTACCGTAGCTGAAACTACTGCACAGAAATATGCAGAAGGAGAACTGACTTCTCAGCAAGCTGTAGATGGAGTAACTACTCTCTGGAGAGCACAAGTTGATCTATTCAATGCTACTTCTGGACGTGATGCTTTGGGTGTACCTTTGCTAGATGTTTCCCCGGTTAAATTGCTTGTTGGCGAGCCAGTTGCTCCTAGTATTGGTTTCAAAGGTACAATAATGTCGGATGCTGAACAGATAAGGCAGATAGGCAGAACTCTGAATCTTAAGACAGGCGAACTATATGAGGAAGTGGATCTTACCAATTCTACTGACTATGGTCACTATCTCACTAAGTATACCAGTAACGTTATAGCTAGAAAGATGCGGGAGGGTGCAGTAGAACAGCAAGGAGCTTCTAGTGCGACTGGCAGCTTCCAGAGACAGGGAAATACAGGTAGCTTCTGAAAATAGCTCTAAAGGATAAATGCTATGGCAACTTATCAAGAATCACCGCAATGGGTTAGAGCAGCAGACTCTCACAATGTAGCTGCACATAATAGTAGTGCCTTTGAGGAAGAAAGAAAAGGAGAAGAGGAGCAGGGATTCTTCGCTGGTCTTGGGGAATCCCTTAGCAATACTCCTGAGTTCCTTCAAGTATCTGCTGCCTCAGGTATAAATTCTTTCTATAATACTGGGGTAACTTTGTCCAATGTATTTAGAGATGAGGATAATAAACTAGACCAGAATAATACAGGAGAGTGGATCTCTGACTATGATGAGGACTTAGGTAAGTATTATAAAGAAAATAAGTCTGCTGCTGATATCACAGGTTTCATTGCGGGCTCTTTCATTCCAGGCATAGGTGGTATTAAGATACTCTCTGCTGGGCAGAAAGCTTTGCGAGTTGCTGCTCGGGGTAATGTAGGAGCTAATTTCACCAGAGCTACAGGACTGCTCGCTCCTAATATGCAGATGCACGTGCGTAAAGGTGCAGCTGAATTAGCTTCTCGTTCTGGCCAGTGGAGCATGTTCAACGCTAACTCTCTTAAGCACATAAGGAATAACACTTGGCAAGGTCTGCTAGAAGGAGTTGCATTTGAAGGTGCAGTAATGGCAACTATGTTCAAGGCTCCTCTCTTTGATGATATGGATGGCTGGGATATGGCTAAGACGATGGGAGTTGGTGTAGCACTAGGGGGAGGTGTAGGCACAGTAATTGGTGGAGCTAGTTCCTATTTCAGAACCACAGGACTCCTAAAGCAATCAGATGCTAGGCAGTTAGCTTTTTCTACAGGTAGATTTACTGTGGGGCCTAGAACTGCTGAAAAAACTTCTGATAATATTACAGCCGCTGCATTTGATAGAGACAGGTTACTTAAGCCTGTGACCTACGAAGATGTAGTAGCTATGAAAGGTATACAAGAAACACCATCTCAAAGAGTTATCACTCAGTTCAGTACAGTGGAGGAAATCAATGCAGAGGTTCAGCACCTTAACCGGTTGAGAGTGCAGAACCTAGATGCAATAGGTAATGAGCTACGTACTTCTATCCATACTCTACATAAAACCTCTAAAGCTAAAGCTGATAATGGCTTCATGGCTAACAATGTAGCAGATGTTCTTGCACCTTTAGAAGCTAGAGGTGTATATAATACTTTTGATAACTTAAACTTCTTTGGCCGTCTTGTTGATGACTCTAACTTCCAGAATCGAGTCAAAGATATTATGCGCCAAGCTAAAAAAGAGGGCATCACTCTAACTAAGGCTGAGGCACAGACTAAAGCTGGTAAAGATACCACTTCGTACCTACAGCTACATTCAGGTGAAATTGGCGGGGTCAGTGCTGTTGATCCTGCAAGTGCTGCTCGTCTTGCTGACAGTATGTCACCCTCGCAGATTAAGGACTACGTTAAATCTAATAAGTTTAGCTTGGGCAAAGTCTTTAATATGACTGATAAAGCTAACCCAAAAGTGGCGGAAGCAAGGTGGCTGTGGGCAAGAGAGTTAAAAAAGCCTCTTAGCAAAAAGGTATCAGTCCATGCGTATGATCTCCCCCTTCTTGAAAAAGCCGTTCGTGATGGTAACTCTTCTCTTACAGTTGCTCTTCCTAATGGCAATATTAGCCAGCTCTCCACAGCAGATGAAATTAGCAAGTTCTATAGAGATGCCCAACGTAAAGTTGGAACCCACCTCAGAACTAAAAAAGGAATGACCACTGATAAGATGGAGGTAATGACTAATATCAGAAGAGACTGGATTGAAGGAGCACCTAGATATGACATAACTGACCCTAAAAGTTTCGATGCTCAATCATCTTATGCTTCAGAATTAGCTACTCACCTAGATAAAGAAGTGACTCCTGCTTCACTGCACTATCGTCCTAAATATATGAAAGCTTCTTACAATGATCCACTTACAGATGAAAGTGGTAATATTCTGCGTGGTATGCAAGCTGTTGAATATGGCAATAAGCTGTACCAGGAGGGAGCAGATAGAGCAGCAGCTTACGCACTTGGCCCTATGTCAGAAGGTTTCCAGACCTATGGCAAGGAACTTATGAGTAGAGTATGGAGAGGAGGTGTGGGGCAAGGTGTGGTGCGTAATGCTGGCGGTGGGTATGATACTTTAGAGTCTGTGACTTCAGCTAATGCCAACCTCCTAGCAGAATTGGAAAAGAAGCTTATGTCTCAGCTAAAAGAAGACATCACTCCTCACCTCACTACCTTATTAAGTGACTCTCCTACTGCGGTAAGATTCTCACTACTCAATGAGCAGCTTGCTGGTATGCAGGAAAAGTTTGTTCTTAGAGTAGGAGATGATGGAATAGGGGAACTTATCCCTAGGAAGCTAAAAGATTATGAGGATGAACTAGAACTATTCGCCCAAGGTGGTAGAACTACAGAACCTACCTTACCTACTCTTGAGCAAGGCACCCCTGAATCTATCCCACTGACTGAGAAACTGACAGGTATAGTGGATTTTCATATTCAGACGTCAGCAATTAGAGGCGATAAATTAAACGCACTCACTACTGCACAAGGTAATGCTTCCAGAACATATGCTGATACTTACTATCCTGTGCGCCAAGACCCTAGACAGTTTAAGAACTTTGCTTTTGTTGTTGATAATAAGATATCAGGTGTCGGTCACAAGCGTATGGTGCTGGCTAGGACTGGGGAGGAACTGGAGCAGCAGCTTAAAAAGGTTCCTAGCGAATATAAGATAGTACGTAAAGGTGAGTCAGAAGATTACCACAAAGCGTTAGGTGACTATCTCTATGATAGAACACTGCATGAGAACTACTTAGATATTGACTTAACAGCTAAGGGTGTACGCTCTAACTTCTTCCCTCATACTGATCCTCAGACTATTGCGGATACTTTTCTGCAGCATCACATTCGTGGAGAGAACGCACTCATAAGAGAGGGAGTAGCTACTAAGTTCGCACCTTTCATCAATGAGATGGAGAAGCTAGGTAAACTCTATGCTGAAACTCAAGCCTCTAGCACTGAGAATATCTCTCGTCTAGCTGTGTCCACTAAACGTAATCCTTACATGGCACAGGTTAAAGGGCTGTTCAATATCTCCAGGCTGGAAGATGCACCTGACTGGTGGCTAACTGCTAACCGCTCGCTAGATAAAGTGGTATCTCAAGCATGGAATAAGGTGGATGCTGCATTACAAGGCAGGAAGGGAAGAATTGTAGATGACTCTACTATCAATGAGATCAACTCTATAATGGACGATGTAGGATTTAAGTCTGCCTACTACGATGCTGCAACTAATATTTTGGCGAACAGTAAGATAGACCAAGGTGTTCTGTCTAAGTTTGTTCGTACATCTAATGCATTTCTAACTGCAACCATCTTGCGTCTTGATCCATTCAACGCTCTCAATAATAAGCTGGGTAATCAGATCATAATGAGTGCTGAGGTACAATCGCTTCTGCAAGGTATTAAGAAGCGTGATCCAGAAGCAGCAGGCAGACTGGCTAATCTTACTGATGTTACGGTTCCAGGTACTGGAGGAGATGGGATATTCAGTGCCTATAAAGTTATAGGACAAGCCTACGCAGATGTACTTGGTCCAGACAAGGCAGCTATTCTTGCTAGGTATAAAGAGAGAGGTCTAGTGCCTGACTTAGCTAGTCAGCTTTTGAAAGGTCTGGATTCTATGACTCTTTCTGGTGCTGATACTGCTGTTAATGTAAGTAAAAAGACAGAGCAGATTAAAGCTACTTTGGGCAGTCTTGCAGAGAAAGGCTCTAAAGTTACAGGTAACGATCTCTCAGAGCGACTTAACAGGGTTGTAGCAGCTAGAGTTATGGAGAAGTTCACTGATGCTGCTATCCAATCTGGGGTAATTAGAGAAGGTGAGCAATGGAGCTTTATCAATACCTTTGTTAATCGTGTGAATGGTGCAGTCCGTGCTGCTGAAAGACCTCTTATGTTTCAGGGTCCGATCGGCCAGGCTATGGGCTTGTTCCAGTCTTACCAGTTCAACCTTATCCAGCAATCTCTACGCCATATTGGAGAAGGTAGAGCTAAGACAATGGCAATCATGGCTGGGATGCAAACCTCTATCTATGGAGGTAGCTCACTCCCCGGTTTTTCTGCTATCAATAACAGTCTCGTAGGGAATGCGGCAGGTAATAAAGGGCACCAAGATCTCTTTTCTATCTCACAAGCTGTGTTAGGTAAGGAAGGTGCTGAGTGGTTGATGTATGGGGCACCCAGTAACATTCTAAATAGTGCTCTCTACTCTAGGGGTAACACTAATCCTCGGGTATGGCATATTGTACCTAACCCAACTAATCCTACAGACCTTCCTTTCATTGGTGCATATGGCCGAGCTCTGGGATCCCTCAAGGGAGCAATAACTTCAGTTAAGGAGGGTGCCCCGGTCTGGGAATCTATGCTTAGAGGGTTAGAACATTCTGGACTCTCTAGACCTCTGGCAGGTATAGCAGCTTCAGCAAGGGGTTTAACTAATGATGGAGTAGCGTTCACTACACAAAGAAGCGGTAACTTTGTGTACGAGAATGATCTAATGTCTCTGACTACACTGGCTAGAATAGCAGGTGCTAAGCCACTGGACGAAGCAATCATGCAGAATAACTTTTTCCAGAACCAGTCTTATGCTGCATCAGATAGGCAATCTAGGAATAAAATTGGGGAGGCATTGCGAACTACTATACAAGCGGGGGGAGTACCTGATACTGAGGCACTTAATGGTTTTGCTGAGAAGTATGTAGCGAGGGGAGGTAATCAGAAGAACTTCAACCAGTACTTTATGGATCAGTATAAGAACGCTACAACCTCACAAGCTGAGCAGTTGTCGCGGAACTTAAGTAATCCATACGGGAGGAAGATGCAATACCTTCTAGGTGGGAGTGATTCTGGTATAGGGTTTGCAGACATTTACCCGCAGTAAGACTAGAGTAAGACTACAGTGGTATAGGTAAAGAGGTAAAGAGGTAAAGATTGCGGTGGTGCTTGCCGGGGCTAGGAGTTAGAGATAACTTCCGCCCCGGCTTTTTTGTGCCTGCTATTTAAGTATCTAGTTCCCTCCTCCAGTGTGCTCTCCTGTATAAATAGCAATAGGATCTCTTTTCTTTCTAAGCGCAGCACTCAACTTCTTACAGATACCTCTAATATCTTCATTAGAATAATACCCATCTAATACTAGATCGCAGTCTGCAGCAACCTTACCTATTACTTCAGAGAATGTAGTATAACCCTCCAACTCACACTCATATTTAAGGTGCCTGTGTTCATAGCGGGAGAGCTCATTCTGTAATTCAATCATCTCTACTGGAACAAACTCTGCTGTCTCAGCACTCCATTTAAGTCTGTGGTTGTCCGACATAGTCCAGAATCTCCATAAGATGGTTGTACTGTACCATAGCATCTCTCAGTGCGCTATGATCCCCTTTAGCTGTGAGTGGTACAATATTTTTATACATCTCTCTTAGTGTTCGATAGTCTCTAACATAAGAATAACTCCAGTTAGGCTTGAGTCCAGAATAAGCTAGGAAGTGCGTGATAATAGGAATATCAAAGTCAGTACCGCAGCACCATAGCCAGATAGCGTATGTCTCACTCTCTTTAGCTGAATCAATAACCTCTCTTACTAGCTCAGCTGCCTTCTTTAGAGATACTGTAGATTGCTTACAATATTCATAGTTCTGGGGGTTAGTTTTCTCGTGGAACGCGATTGTTCTAGGGTCTACCTTGAAATAGGCCATCTTATCCATATAGATATCAGGTGAGATACTGATGCCTCTGGACACAGGTAGGTCAGATGCTGCATCATAATACACTAGACCAATTTGTATAACTGCTGCTTCTGGACTTACTGCTAGTGTTTCGAGATCTAGCATAACATGTTTGATAGGTTTAGCCATTTCTATTCTCCTCTCTCTCTCTCTCTCTCTCTCTCTCTCTTTCTATAAGTAATTAG
>Ga0306869_1000764_pt1 | contig 13573 bp, 11 predicted proteins | sample AntRauTorckE6833_FD_190421 | JGI IMG/M metagenome (GOLD analysis project Ga0306869, IMG submission 190421) | Saline lake microbial communities from Rauer Islands, Antarctica - Metagenome Torckler E6 #833 (v2) (version 2) | ecosystem: Environmental > Aquatic > Non-marine Saline and Alkaline >... | reverse complement strand
CAAGAAAGTGTGTCCCAGCTGGAAAGTGCTCCGGCGTCTTTGACCGATGAAGTGTAGTCACCATTGCCGGCTGTTTGCCCACCACTGGTTAGTTCCACCCAAGAATCAGCGCCGTCCCATTGCGTGTCGTTGTATGTCCCCGCATCAAACTCGGCTTGGGTATCGTCGGCTGTGGTATCGGCAAAAGTGCTCGGTGAGTGCGTCAAGGTGTAGATACCGACAGCAGTCAGTGTAATTGTAAAAATCATCCAAGCGGCAACAGCCAGACGCAATGGCCGAAAACGCGGATGCTTGGAGAGTGTTTTAAGGTTGTCCCACAAGTTAGGGTGGCCGACGAAAAAGTCTGGTATAAGAAGCATCACCGCCCATTTCAAGAAATGGCGCGATTTGTGGTAGTGCTTTACCGCCTGGTGCCGGTCGCTCGCATGAATGGCAAAATACTCCTGCGCCTCACGCTCTTGCAGGTTTTTTCTCTGCTCAGGAGACATGACTCTACGACTGAACGTTTGTTCAGAGCTGGCGTGTTTTACTTTATTCTTCTCTCTCTGCGCGCGCAATTTGACAACATCATTTTCGTCTGTGTTGCTTTGATTTTTCATACATTCAATATAGCAAATTTTGTGTCGAGGTAGTAGTGTACACACGCATACACTGCAACCTCTTTAACAAATTTCGCATATTTATTTTGTTTCCTATGTGTACTTGCTACCTTTCGTGCGAACTGTGTGAGCGCGAGCCGAGGGATTGGTAGCTCCGCCACTCCGCCCAAAGCATTGAGAGCATAACCGAGCAAAAATTTTCCCTTCCTTTTAGAATTTTTAGAGGGGCGCACAAAAGAAAAATTGTGAGGGAAAATTTATGCAAGGTTACCTCCGGAGTAGGGGCGGAGGCGAGAGTGGCGCGGATGAGTTTTGTTCGCGCCCCAGAGGGCGCGAGATACAGCACGCGGAGCGTTCCGCTTTTTTTGTCCGCATTACCACATTATCGGAGCGTAAGATTAAGTTTCAAGCCACCACGCGCTCCGCGCGTGAGATTAGTATTTGTTTTGAAAATAGGTTCGGATTTGGTAAAATAGAGGCACTACCTAAAAACATCCTTAAACAAAGGGTGTTTTTTAATGGGAGGAATGGAGTTCGAAAATAAAAAACCCACCGAACGAACGATGGGCTTGGGTGTCCTAGTATTATCGTCTGGACTACTTAAGAAAAGGTTTCCCCTTATCTCCAGAGGTCTCGAAATCGTGTCTTGCAAGTGCCTTGATTCCATCAGCAACAATACCAGATACCAGTTGATCAAAGTACGGCTGAAAACCAGAGCAAGCAACCACGATTCCGTGCCTTTTGACACCACCCCAGAAGGGTGTGTCGTCGGGAAACAGGAGATGTGGCATTGAGTCAGTGTTACCGTCTTCATTTTGACCACGCCAGAGTTGTAGTGCCTTGCACCTGGCGATTTCGTCAAACGGTGCTTTCCATTCAGATTTGTCGCCCACACTGTGTTGGTGAATACAATAAGGCTGAACAGGATAGTTTGGCCAAAGGGGGTAATCTTCTTCTCGAACATCTTCAGTGGACGGAACGAGCACAACGACATGACAGTCTTTTCCCTTGAACATGCGTCCCACAGTATTGTGCGGTGTTACAGCATTAAGTGCCATTTCTGTTGCCAAAAGGGCGGTTCTCTCTGTGACATACTTTGGAGTAAGAAGTCTACCCATGGTGCGGTCTCCAATCTTGTTAAGTGGTTATTTCGAACTAAGAACAGGTTCAAACCGCATACTACTTTCTAAAAATCTAAAGTCAAGAAACAAAACATTGTTTTCGAACCGTTTCCAGCTCAGCGCACTACTTAAAAACACCCCTAAATAAAGGGTGTTTTTAATGACAGGAATAGAGTTCGAAAAAACTTGAAAGCGATTACTCCCAAAGGCCGTATTTCTTAGTCAATTTATCAACCGCCTCATTCTCACCGAACACACCAATTCCTAAGTATTCGACTTCTGTATCGTGTTTAGTGCTAAGTTCCTTTTGTAAGTCAACATCATCAGCGTGCTCAATCATCTCTCTTATAAATCCATGATGTAAAACATTAGCTTCCCGCGCCTTATCCATGAAATTATTAAGTTGCTCACTACTCTTCGCGCGTTTGACAATGATTGGATACTGAGAATTTCTTGGATGAGCAATATCATCTTTAGTTATAAAACTTTCTCCTGTGTCAAAGGTGTCTTTTAGTTGGTTACCAATATATGCGCTGATGTGAGCAATAGTGTTTGCTATTTGCCATGGCTCGAGGTCTTTTCTGACGACAAGGATTATTCTTTTGTTGAAGTCTTGCATTGGCAAATTATATCAAATACAAGCAGTGTGTTTAAACACACGTTTGTCGAACCGCTTCCAGTTCAGCGCACATAAAATCTTAAGTCCGGATGTGAAAACATTCGGACTTTTGATTTTAAGGCCGGGCAGGATTCGAATGACGGAGCCGGTATATGACTTTGTTTTCTTATGAACGAAGTGAATTAGAAAACAAGAAATGCTCTGGTAGTACAAGACGAGTCTTGCGAGTGCTTGTCGGCGAGTCGGGGTCGAGAGTACTTAGTAGATTTCGAGCGTAGCGAAGGAATATGCTTAGTAACTCGTGACCGAATCCTGCCCGGCGCACTACATACAAAAAATGACGTCATTAATGACGTCATTTTTTTATTGAACTTGTTACGTAACAAGTTACGTAACCTTAGCTGTCTTCTTTTTCTTTTTAACCAACTCTTTTTTCATCAGACTTCCTCGTCTTCCCTTTTTTACTTCAAAAGTAAATTCATCTTTCTTCACATCAACACTTACTGCCCCGCCTCGCATAATTCCTTTTGAAATCATCAGGTTTGCAATCTGCGTCATAATTTTATTTTGAATCAAGCGTCGAAGTGGTCGAGCTCCGTACTGAGGATCGTATCCTTTTTCTGCCAAGTGATTAAGAGCTTTTGCGCTCATTTTGAGTGTAATCTCCTTTTGTTCGAGACGTTCTTTTACTTGCTCAATCTGAAGATCAACAATATTTCGAATAGCTTTCCGATTAAGAATGTCGAAGATAACAATTTCATCGAGCCGGTTAAGGAACTCTGGACGGAAATAATCCTTGAGAGAATCCATAACTTTACTCTTTGCTTCTTTGTAATCTTCTTTCACTCCACCTGTTCCAAAGCCAAGCTTCTCCATCTTATCGATATGTTGTGCGCCAATATTTGATGTCAGCACAATAACAGTATTCTTAAAGTTTACTTTTCTTCCTTTTGCATCAGTAAGGTGTCCGTTATCAAGCACTTGCAACAGGATATTAAAGACTTCGGGATGAGCTTTTTCAATCTCATCAAATAGAAGCACCGAGTATGGTCGATGTCGGATCTTTTCTGTAAGGTTTCCTCCCTCTTCGTGTCCTACGTATCCAGGAGGTGAACCAATGAGTTTTGAAACAGAATGCTTTTCCATAAACTCTGACATGTCTACTCGGATAAGCGCTTCTTCATCATCAAACATAAAATCAGCAAGAGCCTTTGTGAGCTCGGTTTTCCCAACACCTGTGGGACCAAGGAACAAGAATGAGCCAATGGGTCGGTTAGGGTCGGCAATACCCACACGTGAGCGCTTAATAGAGTCTGAGACGCGTGAAATTGCGTTATTTTGACCAACAACCCGCGCTTGCAGCTCTTCTTCAATACGTCCAAGCTTCTCTGCTTCTGACTCAAGCATGCGAGCCACAGGAATACCCGTCCATCGTGACACCACATCTGCAATCTCTTCTTCTGTTACCTCTTCTTTCAAGATTTGTCGTGACCCTTGTAGGCGCTTGAGTCGTTTTGTTTTTGATATCAGTTCTTTCTCTAACTCTGGCACTTCTCCATAGCGAATTTCTGCTGCACGTGAAAGGTCCGCAACAGCTTCAGCTGCTTCTGCTTCGAGACGGAGTTGTTCAAGATCTTTTTTGATTTGTTTTATATCAGAAACAGTTTCTTTTTCATTCTTCCATTTCATTTCAATCTCAGACGTTTTTTCTTTGAGATCTGCAATCTCTTCTTGAATTTCTTTTATGCGATTGTGTTGTTTTGTATTCTTTGTCTTCTTCCCTTCTACTTCTTTTTTCAGTGCTTCCTTTTCAATCTCCAACTTCATCACTTGTGAGTGTGTTTCTTGTAACACAGGTGGCATGTTTTCAAGAGAAATTTTCAGCTGTGATGCAGACTCATCAATAAGATCAACGGCTTTGTCTGGCAAAAAACGATCTGCAATATACCGACTTGAAAAATTAACAGCAGCAACAATAGCATCGTCTGTAATCCGGACACCGTGATACAACTCGTATCGGTCCTTCAGTCCACGTAAGATCGTCATTGCATCCTCAAGGTTTGGCTCGTTCACGTGCACCGGCTGGAAACGTCTTGTAAATGCGGGGTCCTTTTCAATGTGTTGCTGGTATTCCTTCAGCGTTGTTGCGCCAATCACCCTCATTTCTCCACGAGCAAGCGCGGGCTTGAGCATATTTGAAGCATCCATTGAGCCCTCTGCAGAACCTGCTCCCATGATGGTATGTATCTCATCAATAAAGAGAATAATCCTCCCTTCTGACCGCTCGATGTCTTTCATTAAATTCTTTAGTCTCTCTTCAAATTCTCCTCGGAATTTTGTTCCAGCCAACAGTGCACCCAGGTCGAGAGAAACGAGTTCTTTATCTTTCAGAGATTCTGGTACGTTTCCAGAAGCAATCTTTGAGGCAAGGCCTTCAGCAATAGCTGTTTTTCCTACACCCGCTTCTCCAATAAGAATCGGATTGTTTTTTGTCCTTCGAGAAAGGATCTGTAAAATACGTGATATTTCATTATCACGTCCAATAACAGGATCGAGTTTATTCTCCGCAGCAAGCTCTGTAAGGTTGCGTGTAAATTTCTCAATAGTTTTTGCCTTCTTAGGACCTTGTGGAACGTCTTGCACGTTGCTGTGTTTCATTTCTTGAACAACACGCTCAACAGTGCTTCTTGTTACTTTAAATTTCTCCAATATTTCTTTTGCATTACTCTCAACAGTAAGAAGTGCCAAGAAAAGATGCTCTGTTGAAACCTGTTGTTCGTCGAGATCAACTGCAATCTTTCCAGACGTCTCGATAGTGTGTGCAAGTTCTGGTGTTAGATAAATCTGATATGAAGGAGAAAGTGTTGCACCTGCAGGAGAATCGATAGCATCAAAGACTATGTCGGTAAGAACAATAGAATCAACATTAACTTTTTCTAAGATAGAGGTGACCATTGAATCCTCCTGTTCGATGAGAGACGCGAGAAGATGTAGAGGATTAACGTGATTTTGTCCTCCAGAAATAGCCAGCTCATGCGCTTTTCGAATGGCTTCTTTTGCTTTTGCTGTGAAATTACTAAATGGTGGCATAACAACTTTACTATACAATTTTATTAAAATTTGTCAAAACTTCTTACCGTACGGATTGCCCGGCGGATGCGGTGTTCCCTTCTTGACCCTCAGAAGTCTTAATGGCCACAATTTTCTTCATCGGCACAAACACATCAGAAGGATTAAGCATGGCAACAACATCTCCAGAAAGATTAATAAGTATGGTCCCCGTATTCATATTTGTAGTATTCATGTCAGTAGCAACACTCACACCACTTTCTACGTCTATCACTCGGCCAGTAGCAATAATACTTCTGTCAGATCCGCTCATAGCAACCACGGATTGTCCGAGTTGTAAGTCTTCGGTCGCCACAGAGCTCACCGCAAAGACTCTCTCGTCTTCTGGCTGTAGAGTAAAGTATGCCACTCCAGATTGCTCGTCATACTTTTCATAATTAAGCGGTATCTCTTCTCCATTATCAAAGCGGGCTGTGTAATCACTCACAGAACTATAGCCTGATCCAGAAACAAGCACTTCTCCTTCTGCAGTACGGATAAATCCAATGGCCAAAAATGTACCCGCATTATTTACTACGCGCACAATAGATTTTTTATTTTTTGAAATAGCCTCAACAACACGGTCTTCTTCTGTTACTACCACTGTCTCACGGACAGTAACCACGCGCTCTTGTGGCTCAAGATTATCAGGGACCACGGTCTCAACCGTTCTCTCTACTACCCTGTTGATGGTTTGGGTCACAGCAACTGGCGCCTTGTCGAGTAGCGACACGGTAATGATGCCTGTTGCAATTGATGTCACAAAGGAAACCAACAGAACAAGCAGAATAAGTTGTTGCTTATTAAGATCCTCCATAGATACAGACTAGTATAGCAAAGAGGAACAAAAATGCCGAACTTTTTTAAGAGTCGCTGGAAACAACAAAAGCAAGAGATTCTTCAAGAATCTTAAGAAAATAACGGAGCTCTTTTTTGTCTGTATATCTCCCAAAAGTGATTCGCAAACTTGATTCAGCGCACTCTTTTCTACCAAGCGCTTCCACAACGTAAGAAGTAGCATTTTCTGCCCGGCTCCTACAAGAACTCGAGAAAGAAGTAGCAATGCCTTTTTGATCAAGCGTGATAACCAAAAATTCTGTATCTATATTTGCAAAGCACATGTTTACATTGTTTGCCACTCTCTTTTCTTTAGAGCCATTGAGTGTTGCTTTCGGATATATCTTTTGAATTTCTGAAATAAGGAAATCACGAAACTCTGTTTGTTTTACCACCTCCACTTCCCGCTCTTGTGCAGCAATTTCTAACGCTTTTGTTAGTCCAACAATACCTGCCACGTTTTCAGTTCCAGAACGTAACCCTTTTTCTTGCCCACCTCCATACATCAGAGGAGATAGTGTGACATTTTCTTTTTTTACTAAAAGACCAACTCCCTTAGGTCCGTACACCTTCAAACTGTCGATTGTTATCATGTCGACTCCCAAACGTCCTGCATGAAAGTCTAGGTAACAAGGAGCCTGACTCGCATCGGTGTGCATATATGGATACTGCGCATTGTGCTCTTCTCTAAAAGATTTTACTGTCTTTGATATCTGTGAAATTGGCTGTATGGTGCCTATCTCATTATTTACTTGCATGATAGACACAAGAACAGTGTTTTCTTTTAAAGATTTTTTAACATCTTCTACAGAGACAAGCCCTTCTTCGTCAACATGTACGTATGTCACCTCAGCTTCTCCTCTTTTTTCTAAAGACCGACACACTTCGAGTATCGCCGGATGCTCGACAGAGCTCGTAACTATATGTGGAGTCTCACTACCTTGGTATCCTCGCACCACTCCTTGCAATACAAGATTGTTTGATTCGGTTCCGCTTCCTGTGAAAATAATTTCTTGTGACTTCACTTGTGCAAGACGAGCAATACGTGTCCGCGCTTGTGAAAGAACTTTCTGCGCTTTCACTCCTTCAAGATGAATAGAAGACGGGTTTGCATAGTGTTTCAGCGTGCTTCTCATTTCTCTCAGTACACGAGAATCAACCGGTGTTGAAGCGGCGTAATCAAGATAGATGCGTTTTTTCCTAAACATACAAGCAATATGCCACACTCTCTCACCTTTTCAAAGTGTGGTTTTTATGGAATAATCAGAACTTGTGAAAAAAATATCGGCAAAAGCGAAGGTTTGTATGTTGAGACGAGCGACCGATGAGACAAAGTGAGAGATACTCATTGTATCCTGAGCTTTGATCATCGTCTCTCGTGCAGTCCAACAAACAAGGCTGTAGCTGTCGAGAATTTTTGAACAAGGTCAATTATTGTCTTACTATTATGCTGGAGTTCATCGATATTTTCATATATTTGGTCCTCGGGATTAACCTCCTTGTCGCTTTGTGGCTTCTACGGATCGAACTACGGCTAAAAAAATTCTTTCGAGGGAAGAAGGCAGAAAACCTTGAGACCCATATTAGTAACCTCTCGCAAGAGACACAGGAACTTCAAAAGTTTAAAGAAGAAGCCATGCAAGGAATGGCACTTCTTAACGAGAAGATCGTTACAAGCATCCGAGGATTCGGACTTGTGCGCTTCAACCCTTTCAAAGGAAAAGGATATGGGGGTGACCAGAGCTTTGCTCTAGCCCTCATAGATGCGGATGGCAACGGAATTGTCATCTCAAGTATTTATACTCGAGAAAGAGTGAGTACTTATGCAAAGCCTATTGCAAAATTCACTTCAGCATACGATCTCACAAACGAAGAAAAGCGGGCACTAGAAGAAGCTAAGAAAAAAATATAATTATGACTGATACTAAAAAAACAGAACGGTCACCCATCATTGCGGTTATGGGACATGTTGACCATGGAAAATCAACTCTTCTCGATTTCATTCGAAAGAGTAACGTTGTTGATGGTGAGAGCGGAGGCATCACTCAACACATCTCTGCGTACGAAGTTTCTCACAAAGCAAAAGATGGTGAGAAAAAAATTACATTCCTCGACACTCCTGGACATGAAGCTTTTTCGGCTATTCGGACACGCGGCGCTCTTGTTGCTGATGTGGCCGTTCTGGTGGTTGCAGCAGATGACGGAGTAAAACCTCAAACTATCGAAGCTTTTCAATCAATTAAAAAAGCTGGCATTCCTTTTGTTGTTGCTATAAACAAAATAGATAAGGACGGAGCAAACGTTGAAACTACAAAAGCTTCTCTTGCAGAAAATGAAATATATCTCGAAGGATACGGAGGTGATGTTCCTAATGTTGCCATCTCAGCTCTCAAAGGAGATGGTGTCGACGATCTTCTTGATACCATCCTCCTTGTTGCAGAAGTAGAAGAGCTCACAGGAGACACTTCTATCCCAGCAGAGGGTTTCGTTGTAGAAAGTCATCTCGACTCTAAGAAAGGAATCTCTGCCACACTCATCATCACAAACGGAACTCTAGAAAAGGGAATGTTCCTAGTCTGTACCGGAAGTTATACTCCTGTGCGATACATCGAAAACTATATCGGTGAACAGGTAGAGACTGCCAGCCTTTCACAGCCAGTAGCAATCACTGGATGGAATTCACTACCTCAGGCGGGAGAATTGTTTACCGTTGTGGAAACAAAGCAAGAAGCTGAAAAGCAGGCATCAGCATCTATTGCAGAGAAGCAAGATGAAGTCCAAGAGGATGAGGAAACTGAAGGAAAACTAGCCATCCCTCTTATTATTGAAGCTGACGCACATGGATCTCTTGATGCAGTCTTACAAGAAATCAAAAAGATATCTCTTGAACGAGTCTACCCCAAAGTAATCTACGCAGGCACAGGACCTATTACCGAGGGAGATATTCAACTTGCCCTCACAAAAGAAAATAGTCTTATTGTTGGTTTTAATGTTCCTGTTGAAACACGAGCAAAACACATGGCTGACCGAGAAAATATTTCACCCCAAACTTTTTCTATTATCTATAAATTAACAGAATGGCTTGAAGAAGAGCTCGAACGTCAAAGTCCTGTTTTTGATACTGAAGAAACAACAGGCCAAGCAAAGATACTCAAGATCTTTAGCAAAGCAAAAGACAAGCAGGTTATCGGTGGTCGTCTCGAAGAAGGTATTCTTAAAAAAGGATCTCGAGTAAAAATACTCCGACGAGATAATGAAATTGGTGAAGGAACTATTAAGGGACTTCAGCAAAACAAATCAGAAGTAGATACTATCGCGGAGGGAGAATTTGGTACCATGATAGAATCAAAAATAGAAATTGCACCAGGTGATCATGTTCGATCTGTCATCATTGTGAAGAAATAAGAAATATATGTCAGACGTTATAAGAAGCGAGAGATTGGCAGAGTATGTAAAAGAAAAAGTTTCTGAGTTTATTTCTCGTGAATCTAACCACTCTTCTCTTATTACCGTGACCCGAGTAGACTTAGATAATTCCTTGAAAACTGGTACAGTATTGATTAGTGTATTACCAGAAGACAAGGAAGAAGAGGTAATACATTTTCTTAAGCGACGCCGAAGTGATGTTCGAAATTATCTTAAATCAAATATTCGCACACGCATGATTCCCTTTATCGATTTCATCATCGACAAAGGAGAGAAGAACAGACAATTGGTTGACGAACTTTTACAATAGCATATCTGTGAGGCACGAGCGGGAATCGAACCCGCGCATGGAGGTTTTGCAAACCACAGCGTTTCCACTTCGCCATCGTGCCTTAGAAGCATAGAATACAGGAAAATTGTATTTATACAAAATATGCCCGGGTGGTGGAATTGGTATACACGCTCGACTTAAAATCGGGTCCCTCACGGGATGTGGGTTCGATTCCCGCCCCGGGCACCAGAACTAAAAACAATTCATTTTTTTCTGAATTGTTTTTAGTTCTCTAGTGATCTCCGGGAGAGATAATCGAAAGCCGGAGCGAGGTAAAGCCGAGTGAGGCCGGGCAGGAGCCACTTGATATTTTGAAGTGAAACGAAAAAATATCTTAGTGAGCTGACGCCGATTCCCGCCCCGGGCACAAGAGGACTAGAAAAATCAAAAAAAATACAGTATGATGCCTTTTTATCTAACGTCTATATGTTTTGATAAAATAGTTTTTTTAAAAATTACATATCCGCCCATAGCTCAGCTGGTAGAGCAGTCGCCTCTTAAGCGAACGGTCGTAGGTTCAAGTCCTACTGGGCGGACACGGAAATAATTCATAAAATCTAAAGATTTTATGAATTATTTTCAAGCCCAGTAGGACTTGAACCGAAGGCTCCCTGTTTGTCTAAGAGCGAAGCGATTAGAAACAAACAGCAGTACTCTTGGGGTGTGCCTAAAAACAATGAACGATAGTAAATATGTTTTTAGTGCATTCCGAGTGGAACGAGGAGCAAATCCTACTGGAAAGTTACTTCAAAATTAAATATGCGCGGGTGGTGAAATTGGTAGTATAGTGCGAAGCACGTATTCCAGCTTAATCAAACAAGTATATAGTTACTTCAAAATTGAAAATTGCGCGGGTGGTGAAATTGGTAGACACGCCAGTCTTAGGAACTGGTGCCTTACGGCATGGAGGTTCAAGTCCTCTCCCGCGCACTAGATCAAAAAACCTTAAGGTTCTTCCTTAAGGTTTTTTGTATCTCTATGTCTGCGAGGACTTGAACGGCGGAAGTCTTCGTCCGGGGGACGAAATAGACTGAGCCGTGTCACGCGGCACTTCATATTTTATAAGTGGAGCGAAATAAAATATGTTAGTGACCGTCAAGACAAGTCCTCTCCCGCGCACTACAAGAGCACTTCTGTTTTGATAAATCAAAACAAGTCGCACATAAAACAAAGAAGTTGGCTCTGCAAGAGTCGACTTTTTTGTTTTAGGAGCAGGAAGGACTTGAAAGACGGAGCACACGAAGTTCTGAGCTTGGCGAGGAAGTGCGAGTCGGGGTCGAGAAAATTTGCTTTTCAAATTATTCGTGACCAAGTCCTCTCCCGCGCACAGTGTTTATTTCTAAAAAGGACCTTTAAAGAAACAACCTGTATAGGCTGTTTCTTGTTAGGACATAATCCTTGACTTTTTCTAATATGTGTGCTATTTTTATACCGAATTCCGGGATGTTCCCGAACTGTTCTTCACAACAAACACACAAAAGGAGTGCTCTCTTATGCTACACACGAAAGACGATCAGAAAAAAGAGGTTGAAGAAAGAATGAAAAGAGCTTACAGTAAGCTCTCTATCACAACCACGGTTATTTATGGCTTTTTCCTGTTTATCAGCATCTGGCTCTTTGCTTTCAGGATTCCCCTGGGACCCTTAGGTTCACTGCCTTTGTCAATCCTCCCCATCAGCGGAGCTCTCGCCTTTACGCTCGCAAGCTTGCGAGTCGTTGGTCCAGACAAACTTGCAACCCTCCTCTTCTTCGGCGACCCAGCCAAAGAAGTTGGTTCCGGTTTAAGTTTTGTTCCCTTTGGTATTTCGGATCTTCAAATCGATACCAAAAACTTCATTCAGTTGGTGTTTGGAACACCCACTGAAGGCAAGAATAGTCAGCTTTCAGACATCAAAGATGTTACGGGCTCAGACCTCTATGAAGTACGAGAACCTCTACGTATCACTGCTCATGGACCCAGAGGTGCCTACTATGGCGAGAAGCCTGATGTTACTGACGATGAAACCTGGGAAAAGCAAAAAAAGGAGTGGCAAAAGATAGACGATTCAGATGCTCTAGGTCAGAAAATAACGATTGACCCATTGCTGATCGCGCGCTTCCGAATCACTCATCACCCAACATTCATATCGAATATTGGTTCAGTGAGAAAGGTGAATCGTCAGATTATCGACACCTCAGAAACTGCTTTGCAGGCGTTCATTGGTCGTCGTACTATCGCTCACACACAAAGATCTATGGATCAAGTGAACGATCATCTCACTGAACGAGTCGAATGGCTCGTTGGTGAACCAGATGTTGTTGCTCCCACAGGAAGCAGGAGTACCGCTACAAAAGGCTGGTGGGGTATCGATGTCGAATCGGTGCAACTCAAATCTTTTGGACTTCCCGAAAGGGTTAACAAGGCTATTGCCGATGCTGTTCAAGAAGTGAGCAAAAAGGAAGGTGCTTTTCAGAAAGCAGAAGCTTCTAAGAGGACAAAAATCCGTGAAGGAGAAGGTGCTGCAAAGGCACAAGAGCTATTACTTTTTGCACAAGCGAAAGGTTATGCGAAGATTGCTAAGTCTCTTGAAACAGAAGAAGGCAAGCTTGCTGCACAGCTTGAAGCAATGCAAAAAGCACTTTCGACTGGAGATAATAAACTGTTTCTGGCCGGAGGTCAGTTTTCTGACATTCTCGAGTCTCTCGCAGGAGTTCTTCCTAAGAAAATTGTGTGAATTTGTTATTTGTATCCCAACAGCCAAACCACTCGGTTTGGCTGTTTTTTATTTGACAAAATACTTTATTTGTAATATAATGCACAACAGAACAACGTGTTCATAAACAAAAAAACAACCTTATCGAAAGGAAGGTGCTTCGTGGAAAAAATTACAGAGTTCTTCAGAAAAATCGGACAAATGATAAGTTGGGCTTTATTGCTCATCGTATCAGTTACCACTTTTCTCCTCAACAGAACAAAGAGTCTTTGCTCTCTATGCTGGAGTAAAAGCAAAAAAAGTAGGAGTTTCATCTGGAGAAAGGTGTGCTTGGCCTGGAGTTATGCATATCGTAATGCTAAACAAAGACTTGCTGTAGTGGCAATCCTTACAGCATTCGTAGTCTGCGGAGTAGTTCTGCTTATTCTCCATGGAGGAGAGGCAAAAACTTCTTCTAATGGCGAGTCTTCCATACTTCCCTTCGTGATTATCTCACTCATGGCAGTAGCAATCGGTTTTTGGGTCTACAAAGCCAGAAATCAAAACAGTTCTGAATCAACTAATGATGAGACTGTTCCACGGACGACGACTCTAGGTATTAAGACAGAGTGGATCGACAATGCTCGTGGTCCTGCAGGAGTACTTCTTTTGTACTCTATTATCATTGGGATTGCTCATCTTATTTGTTGGTTTGCTTGGACAGACACTTGGGATTTTTGGCGAAGTCAGGCGGGACTATTCTGGTCCTTCAATCTGTTCCTAGTATTAGCAATTTTCTGGGGATTCCAAAGGTTTGCAGGTGCAAAGTTGGTGTCGGCCATTTTCGTGGCTTTCACTTT
>Ga0306869_1000753_pt1 | contig 13704 bp, 8 predicted proteins | sample AntRauTorckE6833_FD_190421 | JGI IMG/M metagenome (GOLD analysis project Ga0306869, IMG submission 190421) | Saline lake microbial communities from Rauer Islands, Antarctica - Metagenome Torckler E6 #833 (v2) (version 2) | ecosystem: Environmental > Aquatic > Non-marine Saline and Alkaline >... | reverse complement strand
CAAATATGTAATGAAAAATGCATCGGTATATGCTGCTTCCAAATTTGCTATCCAAGGATTTACCAAGGCGTTGATCGAGGAGCAGCGAAGAGGAAAAACAAAATTTTCATTGCTTTATCTCGGTGGAGTGGATACCCCATTCTGGGATGATAGTCGCGTCAATATGAAAGTCAAAAAAGACATGATGCTTACTCCGGAAGAAGTAGCTGAGGCTGTTTTCTATGCGGTTAACCAGCCGTCAGGCTCTGTATTGAATGAAATGGTAATTCAGCCTGAAAGCCATCAGCTTGTCTAACTGAACTCCACGTCTAACTCCACGAAAACCTGCGAGAAAGAAAAATCTATTAAAGTCCGATAGCATAAACCCAAACGGATATAGTTTTCCCGCAGAAAAGCGCAGATGAAACGCTGAGTTTCGCAGATGCTAATTACTCAGCTTGCAACAGGACAATCATCAAGGCATTTTTTATAAGCATTCTCCAAAATATCCAATCCTTCATCTATTTGTTCTTGGGTGATGGTCAATGGTGGACGGAAGCGAACGGTATTTGGTCCGCAGGAGAGGATCATCAATCCATTATTGACACACTCTTTGATGACGCTATCACGTGCATGGGTATTTGGAAGATCAATGGCGCAGAATAATCCTTTACCTCGGGGATTTGAGAAATATTCGTGTTCGCCGGTCAGCGCTTCGAGTCGGGTTTTAAGATAATTTCCAACCTTGGCTGCATTTTCAACAAGATCGTCCTCTTCGATGACATCCAGGATTCGTCCAAAGCGAACCATATCCACTAGATTTCCACCCCAGGTAGAATTGATGCGAGATGAAACATGGAAGCAATTCGTTTTCACTTCATCCACTCGCTTGCTCGCCAGTATTCCACAAACCTGAGCTTTCTTTCCAAAGGCGAGAATATCCGGTTTCACATAATGCTCATGAGCCCAGAATTTCCCGGTCATACCAACGCCGGTTTGCACTTCATCATAAATAAGCAACGCATCATGCTTATCAGCCAGATCCCGAAGAGCCTGATGAAATTCCAGTCTGAAATGACGGTCACCGCCTTCGCCCTGAATAGGTTCGATCAAAATAGCTGCGATGTCATCTTTGTAGACCTCAAAAAATCGCTCAGCCTGAGCAACGGCTAATTTTTCCTGAGCTTCAGTTTCCGCGATATTTTCCTTAGTGGCAGGAAAGCTCATAGCAGGACTGATCACCCGTGGCCAGTCAAACTTCGGAAAGTATTTTACTTTGTTGGGCACCGTGTTGGTCACCGAAAGGGTATATCCCGTTCGCCCGTGAAAAGCTTTTTCAAAATGAAGGATCTTATGCCCTTTCTCCTCTCGATATCCTTTGTCAAAATTCTTCTGCACTTTCCAGTCGAAGGCTACCTTCATGGCGTTTTCAACAGCCAATGCTCCACCAGAGATAAAAAAGGAATAAGGCATATAATCCGGGATCCCGACCCGATCAAAAGATTCCATGAAGCGAGCCATGTCTTCTGTGTAAATATCGGAATTAGAAGGCTTGTTAATGGCTACTCTGCCAAGGCGTTGAACGAAGTCATCATCACCGGCAAGTTTAGGGTGATTCATCCCAAGCGGATTGGATGCAAAAAAGGTAAAGAAATCGAGATATCGTTTTCCTGATTTGGAATCATATAAATAAGCCCCTTCACTTTCTTCGAGATCAAGTACCATTTCATAACCATCAGTAAGCATATGCTTGCTTAAAACGGAACGAACCTGATCGGGGGTAATAGTCATTGAATCTCGCATATTTATCTCCAGCTTTTTTATTGAATTTCACATTTAATTAGCTGTGAGTTCGATTTAAGGTTTCTGAAGTTGTCATCCTGAGCACTTAAAAAGTTATACTAAACATATTTGTTGAATGCGAAGGATCTCAAAGTACAATACAACCGAACATCTTAGACCTTGAGATCACGTCGGTAGTCGGACACCGCCCTTCGCGGAATGCAAATAAAACCCAATTATAGCCGAATACGCTAAGGGTGACAACTAGTGACTAATTATTATGTCGAACTCACATAATTTAAGCTACCAAATCCGCCAATAGGCCTCAATAGCGTTTAAATTCACTAAAGTTGGAAAGAGTGATTTATGAGTATTGTTCGGAGCAGAAAATCAGTGTTTTGAGTATTTATTTTTTAAACTCAGCAATAGTTTTTCGGATGATCTCAACGCAATCCATCAGCTGTTCTTCCGTCATAACTAAAGGAGGGGCAAAGCGAATAATGTTTCCATGGGTTGGTTTTGCAAGAAGGCCATTATCTTTTAAAGCCACACAGAAACTCCAGGCGGTGTCACTATCAGGTGAATCATTAATGATGACCGCATTCAACAATCCCCGACCCCGCACTTTTACAAACAGATCAGATTCATCCACTAGTTTCTGCATTTCGTCACGGAACAGTTGACCAAGTTTACGAGCGTTTTGAGCAAGCTTCTCATCTTTAACAACATCCAATGCGGCAATGGCCACTTTGCAAGCGAGGGGATTCCCACCGTAAGTAGAACCATGCTGACCGGGCTTGATAACTTCCATGATATGGTCATCGGCTAATACAGCAGATACAGGATAAGATCCCCCGGAGAGAGCTTTCCCTAATATTAACATATCCGGTTTTATATAAGTTGACTGGCGTTCACAATGTCCGCTGCACGAACAATTTCCACAAACGGCAAGCAAACTTCCGGTACGGGCAATCCCTGTTTGAATTTCATCGGCGATAAATAGGACGTTATTCTTCTTGCAAAGCTCAGCCATTTTAGGAATATAGTCATCATCAGGAACCACAACTCCCGCTTCCCCTTGAATCGGCTCGGCCAAAACCCCTGCAATGTTAGGTTGCTTCAGGGCTTCTTCAAGAGCGTCAATATCGTTATAAGGAATTTTGATAAAACCGGGCGTGTAAGGGCCAAAGTTCTTTCGGGCCTCCGGATCATTAGAAAAAGAGATAACAGTTGTAGTACGGCCATGGAAGTTATTTTCAAGAACAATGATCTGAGCTTCCTGCTCAGGAACGCCCTTTTTTTCGTATGCCCATTTTCGGCAGATCTTGATGGCTGTTTCCACACCTTCAGCTCCGGTATTCATGGGTAAGACTTTATCGAACCCAAAGTATTCGGTCACATACTTCTCGTATTCGCCCAACACATTATTATAAAAGGCACGGGAGGTCAGGCTTAAAGTCTGGGCCTGATCAGTAAGTGCTTTAGTGATCTTGGGATGTGAGTGCCCCTGATTAACCGCAGAATAAGCAGACAAAAAATCAAAATACTTATTGCCTTCCGGATCCCATACATAAACTCCTTCTCCTTTAGATAGCACCACAGGTAAAGGGTGGTAATTATGGGCTCCGTATTTGTTCTCTAAATCAATGGCTTGCTTGCTTGTGATCATATATATAAATGTGCTTTTAATTTTTTTATCAAAAGTATGAAATGCAGTGGTGAAGTTTCATAAATAAAATGAAAAATATTGTTGATATCGGATAGGAATTAGTCGTATATTAAAAGTCTTCACCGCGGGGTGGAGCAGCTGGTAGCTCGTCGGGCTCATAACCCGAAGGTCACAGGTTCGAATCCTGTCCCCGCCACTATTTAAAGCCTTCTGAATTTGCTCAGGAGGCTTTTTTTATATAACTGATTTCGGGGAGGCTTCATGTATACAGTTTATGCCCTATATGCTCCAAAGCATGATAAGATCTATATTGGTTACACATCAAATTTAGAACAAAGATTATTATCACATAATAAATTGGGGAAGAAGGGGTGGACGATCAAATTCAGGCCGTGGGAACTCGCGTATACAGAAGAGGTTGAAAGACAAGGCGGAAGCCATAAAAACAGAAAAGCAGCTAAAGACAGCCCGGGGTAGAGAGTTTGTCTGGGAAAAAATTCGAGAAAAATTCAAATAGTTCGCCGGGCTCTTATCCGCTAGCCGGCGGCCCCGGCACTACTCATAAGCCTTAATTATTCTGATTATTCTCGGCTTGTGCATTACGATGGTCAGCAAAATATCAGGTTGAGAAGATATATAGCTATTTTATGACAAAGAGCAGCCTCCAAAATAGAAAAGTAGTTGAAGTAAGCAAAGAATAGATGGGTGCAATTGGGAACAACTATGAATGATATATATAAAGTAGTCTACCCCATATCTTTCTAATACTAGTGTAACGAACACTGAAAAAAGTTATCTGTTTTAATTCTGAAGCCCTATTTAGTGTGTAGAATAATTTGTACTAAACTCATTCCAGACTCAACTTAACCAAGGCCAAATGCCAATTTAGATTTAGATAAATGTTATTAAGCAAATCATCTTAAAGAATGGTTTGTAGATAGTATTGGAACAGTAAAATTAAATCTTGTATTAAAACTTACTTCTTCCCATATTCAGATGTGAAATATTGTAATTCACTTCTCTCTGCATGCTAAATCAGAGGGGAAATTTAAAATAAAAACAAATCTTAGAGGCTACTTATGTTAAAAAAGCTACTACAAACGTTTGTGTTGCTTCTTTTTCTATCTGCTTCTGCCTTAGCGCAGACAGGTACATTAGAAGGAACGATAACGGATGCCAATACTGGAGAAACTTTACTAGGTGCTAACGTATTTTTAGTAGAGCTATCAAGAGGTGCGGCAACTGATGTTGATGGGAATTATTTCGTACGAAACATTCCTGTTGGTACTTATACTTTACGTTCTACATATCTTGGTTACAAAGAAGTATCACAAGAAGTTACGATAGGGCAAGGTGCCAATACACTTGATATTGAACTGACTGTTGATACTTTCGGTTTGGATGAAGTGATTGTTACAGGTGTGATTTCTGGAACACCAAGGAAAAAACTTGCATTTACCGTTGGTAATGTAAGCGCCGAAGATATCGAAAAAGTTCCTACAACTGACATTTCTTCTGCACTGCAAGGTAAAGTTGCCGGTGTAAAAGTAACTCAGGGTAGTGGAGCTCCAGGTTCTTCTGCTGCAATCCGTTTAAGAGGTTCTACTGCTATTGGTGGTGGAAATGGCGGTGATCAAGGACCATTGGTCATTGTTGATGGTGTTATTCTTGACGGATCTTTGGCTGATATACCTAGTCAAAGCATTAAAAATATTGAAATTCTTAAAGGTGCCGCTGCTGCGTCATTGTATGGATCTCGTGCTGCGAATGGTGTAATTCAGGTATTCACCAAGCGTGGAGATGATGTAGCCTCTGGTAAAACTTCTGTAGTTTTACGAAATGAGTTCGGTACTTCTTTCCTTACTTCAGAAATAGATCTGGCACAAAGCCATGTGTATGTAAGTACTGAAGCAGAACTTCTTGAGGCCATACCTACTGCGGATATAAATGATTATTCTATGGATCCAACCGGCAGTTACTTGGTAAACAATAATGGGTTTAACCGAGTTACTATTGCTGACGGAATTGCGGATCAATCTTATGGTCAATATTTCGATCAACTTGATCGTGTGTATGAGAGTGGTAGCTCTATGAACAACTACATTTCAGTTTCTCAAAATAATGAGAATTCAAATTTCTTGCTTTCGTTTTCCAATGTAACGGAATCAGGTGTTGTTAAACTGAAAGATGGTTACGAGCGTCAAAACGTAAGGCTCAACACTGATGTAAATATTGCTGAAGGTTTAGACTTGTCTGCCAGTGGTAGTTATTCACAATCCGGTAATAATCAGATTTCTCAGGGTCCCGGTTCGCCATTTTGGGGTGCTTTATTTATGCAACCTAATTATGACATTCTTGCACCTAACGAGGAAGACGGATCTCCTTACAACGTAAATGCTGATCCATATGCGGTAGAGGATAATCCATTGTATTCACTCAACACGAGTATATTTGGACAAGACAGAAAAAGATTTCTGGGTAATGCACAGGTACGATACAAGCCTATTCAGGAAGTATTGCTCGAAGGTAGTTATAGTATAGATATCAGAAATAGTCAGAATGAATCTTATACTCCTCTCGGAACACTTACATCAACTGGTTTTAGTACTAGTGAAAGTTCCGGTTCGTTGAGTCGTACCAATGTTGATAACAAGTCTGAAAACATGAGTTTAACGGCTGGTTATGACAAGCATTTCGACGATCTATACGTTCGTGTGAAAGGAAGTTACCTGTATGAAAACAGCGACTATTTTTCATGGGATGCCGGTGCTACTAACTTTGCGGTTGGTAATATCAAGTCTTGGGATGCCATCGAAAGCGGTGATAACAAATCAGTTGATAACTATAATCAAAAAGTTATATCTGAAAACGTTTTCGGTATCGTATCTTTAGACTACAGAGATGCATACATTGTTGACTTCTTACTTCGCCGTGACGGTTCTTCACTGTTCGGTGAAAATGAACGTTACAACAATTACTACCGTGTTTCAGGTGCATATCGTATAAGTGAAGATTTTGATCTTCCCGGAATCGATGAATTTAAAGTGCGTGCTTCTTTGGGTACGGCCGGTCTAAGACCTCCGTTCTCTGCACAGTACCTCACCTACAATATTAATGGTGGATTGACTTCAAAAGGTACTCTTGGGAACCCGGATCTGAAGCCTGCGTTAGCTACTGAGCTTGAAATTGGGACTAACATTGACTTCTTAGATCGATTCTCATTGGAAGCTTCTTATTCTACAACAGAAGTAACGGATCAGATTCTTTCCGTTCCTTTATCAGCTGCAGCTGGTGGGTTTAACTCTCGCTGGCAAAATGCCGGTACTATTGAAACCAGTACAATTGAAGCTACTTTCAACTATCAGGCTATTCAGGAACGTGATATGAGCCTGTCTTTTGGAGTAAACTTTGACCGCACCAGACAAAAGATCACCGAATTGAGCGTACCCCCTTATTTCCAGGGACCAACTACTCAAAATGCGGATGTATTTTACATTGCTGAAGGTGAAACTTATGGTGTTATGTATGGTACCAAATGGGCCAGAAGTATAAGTGACCTTTCTAGTGATCAGGTAGCCACAATTGGCGAATCAAACTTAACTGTAAATAATTACGGTTACGTTGTTACTGATGCAGGAACGGTAAGTGAATCCCCGGTATCAATTGTAGATGAAGACGGTAACGGCACGTTTAAGATCGGTGATGTAAATCCTGACTTTAACATTGCTTTGAATACTAACTTCAATTTCAAAGGATTTAACATATACATGCTTTGGGATGCTAAGTTCGGTGGAGATATCTACAATCAAACGAAGCAGTGGTTATATCGTGAAGACCGACATGGTGATTCCGATCAAGCAGGTGTTGCTGCAGCAAATCAAAAACCTGTTGGATACTGGCAGTCATTCTATAATACCAATAACCCAAGTGGTTATTTCGTTGAAGACGGAACGTATATCAAGCTTAGAGAGTTATCACTATCCTATACATTAGGAAGCGAACAATTAGGTGCTCTTGGAAATGCTCTACAGAGTATTAACTTAGCCTTGATAGGTAGAAACTTGCTTACTATCACCGATTATACCGGTTATGATCCTGAAGTGGCAGGTGCAAATGGTGATATCACTAATTTCGCATTTGATGGGTTTGGTTATCCAAACTTTACCCAGCTGTCAGGTTCTATAGAACTTAGATTTTAGTATTAATAATAAAATTTAGAGATTATATATAATGAAACAACTAAAGAAAACATTAAAAATACCGTACCTGCTTATGGCCATGTTATTTCTGGCCGCAGGGTGTGCAGATCTGGCTGTAGAGAACAAAAATTCTCCTACTACTGAAGATGTACTAAGTGACCCTTCCGATGTGGAGTCCTTGGTGCAGGGTGGTTTCGTCAGCTGGTGGCAAGCAGGAACAGCACTATACATGGGTGGTGTTCGAGTAGGAGCAGATGTTTACACATCTTCCTATGGTAACTTCGATATGAGAAATCAGGGCGAAGAACCACGTATTCCTTACAACAACTCTCCTACTGCAGGTAGTGGTTCAAAAAACGTAACTGAACGACCATGGTATAGCAATTATGGAGTATTAGCTGATGCTAATGACTTCTTAAATGTGCTAAATAGTCAAGATGGATTTGTTATACCGAGTACGGAAACGGGTACATCTGATGAAGATTACACGACCATGGTAGAAGCAGCTGCTTATTTGCTTCAGGGATTAACCTTGGGTGATATAGGCTTATACTTTGATCAGGCATTCATTTTTGACGAAAATACTGATCTCAGCTCACTTGAATTAGTGCCTTATACTGATGTATTGGCTGCGGCCGATGCTAAGTTACAGCTAGCAAAGACAACAGCCTCTGGCCTGAGTGGTGTTACATTGGGTGATAACTATATTAACGGTTACAATGACATGGACATGGCTACAGAATTCGTAGAGCTTGTCAATTCATTGAGAGCCCGGTATATGGTTCTTGGCGCAAGAAACCCGGCTGAAACAGATGCTGTAGACTGGAACTCGGTTAAAGGTTTAGCTGAAGATGGTTTAACCTATGACTTCTCTCCTGAAGGAGATGATAATTTCTGGTATAATTATATCATGTTATTCACAGATGCCGAATTAGGTAACTGGATCCGTGTTGATCAAAGAATTGTTAACTTAATGGATCCAAGTCAACCGGCAGCATATCCGGAAGATGGAACCATTTTAGGTGAAGCTTCTTCTGATGATGCACGATTAGAGTCAGACTTTGTTTACTTCGCAAGTGTACCATTTCCTCCGGATAGAGGACTATGGTTCTTTGGAAACTATTCCCCTGACAGATATCCTGAGATGTCATTTTACAACCCACCAGGAACATTAGGCCCAATGCCTCATATCCTGAAGGCTGAAAATGACCTGATGTATGCTGAAGCTGTTTCCAGAACAAATTCTACTGCCGAGTATAGTGCTGCTGCACAAGCTATTAACAATACTCGCGTTGATCGTGGAACTTTAGACCCGATCACTGTTGCAGATTTTGCTACTACAGCCGCAATGGATGCTATCCGTTATGAGCGTGAGATCGAGATGTTCCAATCCGGATTCATGTATGCTTATGGCGATAGAAGAAGATTTGGAGAACTCCAAAGCGGAACACCTGAGCATTTTCCAGTACCTGCTGAAGAATTACTGTTACTTCAAGAAGTGCTTTATACCTTTGGTGGCGAAAGCAATGCTGGTGATCCAGGAACAGCTCCTAAGCTAAGTAATAATCCTTTTGATATCCCTCTTGTACCAGTGGATGATATCAGACCAGATACAAAGTTCTAAAGTTGTAACGGATAGTTATAATTTAAGAAAGCACCTCATTTATGAGGTGCTTTTTTTATATTGAATAAAAAATTAATGAGGATATTATGAAAAATAGAAAATCTCTAAGCACTATAATTTTAATTGCATCGGTTTTATTTCTTACGAATTGTGCCTCTAGCAATACTGGATCCGGCTTAGTTGATAATACGTTCAAAGAAGACTTAGGTACTGTAGAAGACTTTGGGTTTGATATTTTGGTACGCAGATTAGAAAGCCGCCATCAGTATGAGATCGCAAGAAGGCAAGATTTTGGATCAGGCGAAGCTTATGTAGAAACATATTGGAAAAGAACTCTTCCATTTGGCGAAACTTTAACGAAGAGGAATTATGAAGTTGAAACCCGTATTACAATCAGAGCACGACCTAAAAGCAGGTCAGGTGTTAGACTGTATAATCTGTCTTTTGTAGGAGAATACAGACAACAAGTAACCAACGACAGTACAGATGTTACATCTTATAAAGCAGTTGAACTCCCTGAAGTGGCCAGAGATTATTTTAAAGAGATATCAACTGACTTAAGTGATCAGGTAGAAGGTCGAATAGGAGGTTTTTAATTTGCTGTATTTAAAGATCTCTGTTTAAAATTGTACCGCTTTTCCACCGTCCGATCTGGGCGTACTGAATGTTGTAGTAAAAGTTGGAACGTTCTAGCAGAAAGTTATCAAATGGATAATACTTGGTCTTCAATTTGGGGCGGGTAAAAACAAATGTCCTTTCCGGATTATCTCTATTATAACTGTATGACCAGGTCATTTGATTTGAAAAGGTGTCGCTATACCACGGGGGGCCAAATAAGATATACATCATTCCGGGATCCGTTTTCCATCCCTCCTTAAAATTTGAGAATTGTTTGTTCGCTTCTTCTACCCGTTGATAATACATGGAAACAACTTCCCGGGCTTTATTAGAATTCCCAACGTTTGAAAGCCAAAATCGATCAATTGCTTTTTTCAAAGAATCTGAATCATTGATAGTCATCAATCTTTCGTATTCTTTGTTACTCATTATATAATAAAGAGGCTTAGCCAGCTCTTCCGGTGTTTTAAGAGAAGGGTAGTTGGGACTTTTAATACCAAATGCTCTTCCTTTATAGATCTCATTTTCTTCTCCTTTATTTGAGGTGACTTCTAACCGATAATTCCCATGTTCCAGATCTTCAAATGCCAATTCTATAATGACACTTCCCGGTTGATCTAACTCACGGGTAGAAGACTGAAGTACTTCATATTCATCGTAATCTATCCCTTTATAAGCAAGACTTGAAGGAGCATAATTCATATCATTCATTCTACGCGCGGGTTCATTATCTGCCTTGAATTTTAACAACCGTGATTCAATTTCTATGGGTTGTTCAGGATTGTTATTGGTAACCTGGAAAATAAACTTTAAGGAGTCTAATCGGGATGGGATATCATAAGTTGTACTTTGACTGAATTCTGTTGAAGACTTAGAATTATCTTTTCCTAAAACTCTTATTTCAGTTATATGAGATTGATCATCTCTGTAATCCGGAATGGAAGTTTTGGTTGTTCGTATAGTTTCGCGACCTGATGTTTTATCAGTTACAATAACTTGCACGGTATATGTACCCGCCAAAGCTTCATATTTGTACTCAAATTTTTCAACATCCTGACTGGTAATTATATTTTGGTTTTTACTTTCGATCCTCTGATCATAATCTTCACGGACTATTATTTCCTGAGTCCCTTCTCTCATGATCTGTATTTCAATATCTGCACTTGCAGTGAGTATATTGTCACTACTCGAGTATACAAGACTTCCCTGCACGATCTCTCCTGACACAATAATAAAGGGATCCCCAGTTTCGTCTATAAGGCCGGTTGCAGCAAGGCGAAGCTCAGGGTAGCCCGGGCGGTAGTTGTAGCCTTCACCGCGATCTATTTCGTCGTAGTAGTTGTTTGAGCAACCAATAAGCATGACACCTGAAATTAACAGGACCATGGCAAACAGGGTTGATAAATTGATGCGCATAATTATAGTTTAACCTTATAATTTTGTTATACGGAATATGAACTAAACAAAGTTTTTATAAAAACATTTCACAATAATAACCACATTTAGCCTATCTTTAGTATAACTTTTAAACTTACTCACTTAAATAGTCACTCTTTTAAATAGTCACTCTTTATGATTTCTGCAAGACGCCGGACTAAAATAGTATGTACAATTGGTCCAAGTTGTAACACACAAGAGAAAATTGAAGATCTGTTATTGCACGGCATGAATGTTGCCAGAGTTAATTTCTCTCACGGAACCCATGCAGATCATGCTCAGGTGATCAAAAATATCCGGAAGGCAGCCAAAAAATATAAATACAGCATTCCGGTATTGATGGACCTTCAGGGACCTAAGATCCGGGTGGGGCAGATGAAAGATGATGGACAGCACCTTAAAACCGGTTCTATTGTAAAGATTACAGCTGAAGATGTAGAGGGAACCAGCGAGGTGATCCCTATTGATTATAAGAGCCTTATCCATGAAGCTGAACCTGGGAATTCAATTTTACTGGATGATGGATTACTTGAGTTTAAAGTCACAGAAAAATATCCTGATTCATTACAGGCTAAAGTGGTTACAGGAGGAATCCTTAAGTCCAGGAAGGGAGTGAACCTTCCAAACGTACGGATATCGATTCCATCACTTACTGAAAAAGATATAGAAGATCTCGCTTTTGGTATTAAGCAGGATGTAGATTACATAGCTCTGTCTTTTGTTCGCACAGCAAAGGATGTACGTGATATTATTTCAAGAATACGAGCTGCAGGAAGTCAGGCAGGAGTTATAGCTAAGATCGAAAAACCTGAGGCCCTCGACGTGATCGATGAAATTATTGAAGAAGCGGACGGAATCATGGTTGCGAGGGGAGATCTAGGAATTGAAATTCCTACCGAACAAGTTCCCGTAGTTCAAAAGATGATCATTGAAAAATGCCGAACAGCCGGTAAACCGGTCATTACTGCAACCCAAATGCTTGATTCTATGATCACTAATCCCCGGCCTACCCGAGCTGAAAGTTCTGATGTAGCCAATGCCGTACTTGATGGAACGGATGCAGTAATGTTATCCGGTGAGACAGCTGCGGGAGCCTATCCTATGGAAGCGGTTAATGTGATGGATCGAATTTGTCGTTCAATTGAAGATAATCGTCCACAGCTTTACAATAGTCTTGGTTATCGAAAACCGGAATGGAAGGAAAAACAGGTTATTGAATCACTTGCTTATTCTTGTGTTACAATAGCCGATAATGTGGAAGCAAAAGCAATTAGTACGATTACACATTCAGGAAGCACAGCACGAAGAATTGCAAAATTCCGTCCAAAGGTGCCTATTGTAGCTTTTACAGAGAATCTAAAAGTTCGCCGTCAGTTAAATCTGATCTGGGGAGTATTCTCGGTTCGTCTGGATGAGTTGTTTGATACGGACCAAAGTGTGAAGATGATGGAAGACTACCTTCATGAAAACGGTATGGTTAAAACCGGAGATCGTATTATTGTGGCTACCGGAATGCCTATCGCTAAACGTGGGCGAACAAATATGATCAAAGTAAGCACGATCGGTTAGTATGTTTCGTTAAAGCATAACACTATGAGTATGCCAAAAATCATTTTATGGATTTCAGTTTCGATCTTGATGTCGGGGTGCAAAACTACATTGCAGTCAAATTGGAAGAACTTTAACGCATACTATAATACCTTTTATAATGCAGAAAAAAGCTTCGAGACCGGTTTAGAAAAGAATCTTAACCAAACCCGCGAATATAATCCCCTACAACCTATCCGGGTTCACCAGAAACCGGTAAATGCAGGGGCACAGGATTTTGAAAAGGCCATTCAAAAATCTGCTGATATCTTACGGCGTCACGAAGATTCGAAATGGGTGGACGATGCTATATATATAATTGGTAAGTCATATTATTATCGACAAGATTATTTTTCAGCTGACCAGAAATTCAGAGAGCTTTACATAACTACTGAAGAACCAGAAATGCAGCACTTGTCTATTTTATGGCAGGGAAGAGTACTGTTAGATCTGGAACTTTATAATGAGGGAATTGTATTTCTTAACGAACAACTTTCTATTAATGAAGGAATCTGGGGAAAACATATTATAGCTGAGGCAAAGGTTTTATTAGCTCAGCACTATGTGGAGGTTGAGGAATGGCAGCCAGCTGTAAACAATCTTGCAGAGGGCTTACCCGATCTTTCTGATAAAGCACTTCGTGAGCGTGGATATTTCTTACTTGGTCAACTTTACGAGCGGGTTGATGATATGGAGTCGGCCTTTCGAGCTTACCTTAGTGTAGAAGATCATTTCTCAGAATACCGTGTTCAATATTTAGCGCAGCGGAAAAGAGCTGAAGTAGCGCGTAATTTGGGACGTAGCGATCT
>Ga0306869_1000751_pt1 | contig 13730 bp, 11 predicted proteins | sample AntRauTorckE6833_FD_190421 | JGI IMG/M metagenome (GOLD analysis project Ga0306869, IMG submission 190421) | Saline lake microbial communities from Rauer Islands, Antarctica - Metagenome Torckler E6 #833 (v2) (version 2) | ecosystem: Environmental > Aquatic > Non-marine Saline and Alkaline >... | reverse complement strand
TACTACCTAAAAATCCCATTTGGAAAAACGTAGGCCCCGCGGAGCTATTTTCCAAAAAGAATTACTTATAACCGCTCTTTGGCGTTGCCGTTCAGGTTGTTGCCGCCCGGCAAAACAAGTTTTTGGGAGATCTGCCCCGCCCGTTATGACCTATCCGGTCGCTCCCGGCTATACCGCGGCCATTGGTCGTAGTTGCACCGGCTAAATGTTGACCAAGCGCCCCTCCTTGGCTATCCACTCACAGCTGCAGCCGGCAGGTCCGCCGGAAGATTGCTTCCCATCGGGCCCGCCAGTGGTAGGAGGATTGCATCTTCAGTGCCTGCCGCCTGGCGTGTCGGGCGAGTTTGCCGGCGCACCGGATAAACCACTCCCGGAAGGTGCGCGGCTCCTGGCGCCAACTGCCCGCGTCGGTGAGCCGGCGCAGCCATATAGTTAGGTTATAGGCTAATACGGCCCCTTGCCAGAGCAGATCATTGGCCCAGAACGCATGGACCAGCGTGGTGCCGGCTCCCATCTGGGCTTTAACAGCCTGGATCCAGTTCTCACACTCCCCGCGGTCCCCGTAGAGCCGGTGCAGCTCCAGGGGCGCCTCCTCCAGGGTGGAGCAGTAGCAGAAGTACTCGTAGACCTTTTCAGGGAACAACAGCCCCTCCCGGCGGACTTCGGTCAGGATACGCATGGCGACAAATTCCCGCGGCTGCTCCCATCCGGTGCACTGGTGGGGAAACACACAATACTCGGCGTCAGGCTTCCCTGGAATGGACTTCCAATCTTGGCCGCCCAGCAGCCTCTTGAGGTTCTTGAGTTTCACTTTGATCAGGTAGTCGTGGCCGGCCGCCTCGATGGCTGACAGAAACCGCCCGTTGAAGAAGCCGCTGTCGGCCCGCACCACATAGCAGGCGGCCGGGTCGGGCAGCCGCTGGCAGGTTTCGGCAAAGAATTCGGCCGCCCCGTTAGCGGTGTAGGTATTGCCCGGACGCCACCAGCTGTGCAGCACTTCTTTGGTAGCCGCGTCGAAGGCCAGCAGAGGGTGATAGGATTTTTGGCCTTTCCGGGATGGGTTAAAGCCTTTGGCCGCTCCTTGCTGGTTCCCATAGGTCCCTTTGACGGTGGAGTCAAAATCGATCCATTGCCGGCCCTCCCGGGGCGTTGGGTCCCCCGCATGCACCCGGGCGGCCAGCTGGCCGGTCACCCGGCCCAGCTGTACCGACTGCTTGTAGCCGGCCTTTTTAAGGCGCCGCCCCAGGGTGTTCTCATCGATCGGCCCACTGGTGCCCAACAAGCCTTGTATGAGTGCATCGTTGCTTAGTTCTTCAAAATGGCTGAGCCGCTTGTGTCCACATAAATAGCCAAAGATGATCAGCCCAAACACCTCCCAGTCGGCGTAGCTGCAATTGGAGGCCATCTCCAGATCCAGCTCCTCGGCCAGAACCTGCCCGAATGAAAGTTTGGTAAACAGCAACTCTGCAAACGCGACCAACCCACTATAATTGGTCAGCCGGGCATCGGTAAATTCGGGGTGAATCTTGGTGGTTTTTACCAGTGATTTTGTGTAAGTTTCTTTCACCATAAAGGTGCCTCCTAATCTATGCTTATTTATCTTTCTAATTCACTGAAATATAAGCATTTAGGGGCACCTTTTCTTATAAATACCTCTCCTAAATGGGACTTTTAGGTACTAAACTAAAGGTATGAATTACAAGCAAAGCAACCATTACAAAATTATTGGGGATTGTTATAGAATTTTGGTTAAACCACAGAGTCGCGCAGAGGATACACAGAGAAAAATTGTAGAAACTCTGCGACCCCTCCGCGTCCTCTGCGGTTAAGAATCCTCAATGCTATCCAGCGGCTTGCGGAAGGAGTCCCGCGCTTTTTTATAGTCGGTAGGTGACATGCCGGTAACCTGCTTAAACTGACCGGAAAGATGGGCAACGCTGCTGTAATTCAGCTTATAGGCAATTTCACTGAGCGTCATTTCATCATATGAAAGCAATTCTTTTACGCGCTCTATTTTAAGGTGAATCAAATATTTCTCAATGGTGATATTTTCCTGTTCTGAAAAGGCAGAACTCATTGATGAATAGTTTTGATGCACTTTTTCGGAGAGGTATTTCGACAGTTTAGGTGCCTCTTGTTTTTCTTCAAGCTGCTGAACGTAGCTGATTAATAACGCTTTAATCTGCTCAATCAATTGTTGATTTTTACCGTGAATAAGTTCAAACCCATACTCCTCCAATTGGTTATCAACTTCATTCATCGAAATGGAATTATTTTCCCCGACTACAGCCTTACCTAATTCTACATCATGAACCGTAAATCCCATCTCTTCCAAGGTTTCTCGCACTACCATGATGCACCGCGGGCACACCATGTTTTTTATCAGTAAATTGGTCGTTTTTTGATCAGACATATCACATTTTTATTAACTTGTTTTATAATGAACAAAATTTTTATACTTTAAAATTCGTTCAAATTTACAAATGAAAAAAGCTTCACAAACATACCGTTTCTTTTCAGCACTGACGCTTATTCTGTTTTTAAGCAGTGTTGTGGTTCCAGCCAGCTTATCGGCAGCCAGTCTGCTCTGCGGGATGGATATGTCTGTTGCAAACAACGGAATTTTTTCTTGCTATGCACATGGAGCGGATAAATCGGAAGTAACGATTTCGTTAGATAAAATAACCTGTAACTACCAAGAGGTATGCGAACAGGCTTTATTTGAAGAACAATCAATCGTAGAAGCGGTTCCCCAAGTCTCTCATGACTTTACGGCCATACTCGTTTCTAAAGACGTATCGTATCCCCTTTTTGATGATTTCAGGGCTGAGTTTTTCCACGCTGAACCAGCGATAAGCCCGTCCACTCCCCCCATCTTTTTACTAAACAGCTCCTTTCTGAATTAGTCGTCATTCCCTTCTTCGGCTTGATAAATTAATAAAAGGCCAACGCTACGCAATACGAAATACGCTATATCTATAACTATTGCGTATCACCTGTACTGCTCACAGACTCACTACTCAAAGACTCATGACTTGCTCCCATGCTTAACAAAACCATACGATTTTTCTTAGAAAATAAATTATTTGCCGTGCTTCTGCTGGTGGCAATGGTTGGCTGGGGTATTGTTGTGGCTCCTTTTTCCTGGGACACTTTTTTGCCGCAGGACCCGGTGCAGGTTGATGCCATTCCGAACCTGGGGCAGAATCAGCAGATCGTCTATACCCGCTGGGCCGGCCGCTCCCCGCAGGATATCGAGGACCAGATTACCTATCCGCTTACTACCCAACTGCTGAGTGTGCCCGGCGTAAAAACCGTACGGAGTACGTCTATCATTGGGATGTCCAGTATCTACGTCATTTTTGAAGAGGACGTGGAATTCTACTGGAGCCGCTCGCGTGTCCTCGAAAAACTAAATTCGCTGCCGGCTGGCACGCTCCCACAGGATGTGCAGCCTGCGCTCGGACCGGACGCCACGGGCTTGGGACAAATTTTCTGGTACACCTTAGAGGGCCGCGACCAGCAGGGTAATCCCACCGGCGGATGGGATCTTCAGGAGCTGCGCAGTATCCAGGATTTTTACCTCGGTTACGGACTTTCAGCCGCAGAAGGCGTCTCTGAAGTAGCGCCCATCGGCGGCTATGTGAGTGAATATCAGGTGGACGTTGATCCCCAAGCCATGCAAGAGTACGGCATTACCATGAATGATGTGTTTAAAGCCGTGAAACAAAGCAACGCCGAAGTAGGCGCCCGAACTATTGAGATGAACAACGTGGAATACCTGGTGCGCGGACTGGGCTACATCAAAAATATCGAAGACATTGAGCAGGCGGTGGTTAAGGTGGTCAATAATACGCCGATATACATCAGCAATGTGGCGCGGGTACACCGCGGGCCGGCGCTTCGGCGGGGAGCGCTGGATAAAGCCGGGGCGGAAGCCGTGGGCGCGGTCGTAGTAGCCCGGGAAGGGGCCAATCCCATGGAGGTAATCGAAAATGTGAAAGCCAAAATTAAAGAACTATCGGCCGGGCTGCCTTCCAAAACCCTGGATGACGGCACCCAATCAAAAGTAACGGTGGTCCCCTTTTACGACCGCGGTGAACTCATCCAGGAAACATTGGGTACCCTTGAGGACGCGCTTACCCTTGAAGTGCTGATTACGATCATTGTTATTGTGGTGATGGTGCTGAATCTGCGCACCTCTATTCTTATTTCCAGCATGCTGCCCATTGCGGTACTCATGACCTTCATTGCCATGAAGCTGGCCGGGGTGGATGCCAATATTGTCTCCCTTTCGGGCATTGCCATTGCTGTCGGTACTATTGTGGATATGGGCATCGTGCTCTCCGAAAACATGCTGCAGCACATGGAGCGGGCGGGCCCCGAGGAATTGCTCGAAGTCATTTACCGCGCCTCCAGCGAAGTGGCGCACGCCATTGTTACGGCTATCACCATGACCATCGTCAGTTTCCTGCCGGTCTTTACCATGGTGGCTTCCGAAGGCAAACTGTTTAAACCGCTGGCTTTTACCAAAACTTTTGCGCTGGTGGCTTCCATTATTATTGTAATCGCGCTGTTACCGCCTTTTGCCCACTGGTTCTTTTCCATCACCATCAAAAAACGACCGATTAAAATAGCATGGAACGGCTTGTTGGTAGTGGGCGGACTCTTTATCGCCATTGCCTTTATGCCGTGGGCCGGCTTGGTGCTGATGACTTTTGGACTGCTGAACGGCGGTGCGCTGTTCGTTGATGAGCAATACCAAAAGCACCTGTCCCTCGCGAATATGATGCTGATTGTATTGGGGGTAACCTGGTTGCTTACCCGTACCTGGCTGCCGCTGGGGCCGGGCGTGGCATTTGCCTCCAATTTTGTAACCGTAGCCTTGCTGCTGGCGGTTATTATGGGCAGCTTCTGGCTGGTGATCTATTTCTACGAGCCGATGCTGGACTGGTGCCTGCAGCATAAAGCGCTGTTTCTATCCATTCCGGCTTCGCTGTCGGTGCTGGCCGTGGTGATCTGGCTGGGCTTTGCGGGTGTATTTGGGTTCGTAGCCAATGGCTTTGATGTCGTAGGACTGAACATCCGGACCACCGCCCCCTGGCAGGCGGCCCAATCCACCTTCCCCGGCCTGGGTGAAGAGTTTATGCCGCCGCTGGATGAAGGTTCCTTCTTGTTGATGCCCACCACCATGCCGCATGTGGGTATCGAGGAAGCCAAAGACATCATGCAGAAAATGGACATGCGTGTGGCTTCCATCCCGGAAGTGGAAACGGTGGTGGGAAAGATGGGTCGCACCGAATCGGCGCTCGACCCGGCGCCTATCTCCATGTATGAGACTATGATCAACTATAAAACCGAATTTAAAACCGGCACGGACGGGCAACGCATTCGTTTTCGAACAAATGATAATGGCAAATTTATCCGCGGTGACCAGGGAAATCTCATTCCCGATTCAAACGGGAAGTACTACCGGCAGTGGCGCGAGGAGATTCAATCACCGGATGATATCTGGGACGAAATCATCAAAGCGGCGGATATCCCCGGCACCACCTCGGCGCCCAAATTGCAGCCTATCCAAACGCGACAAATCATGCTGCAATCGGGCATGCGCGCGCCGATGGGTATTAAAGTGAAGGGGCCGGATTTACAGACCATTGAAAACTTTGGGCTTAAGCTGGAAGAGAAGTTGCAACAGGTGCCGGGCATCAAACCCGCTTCGGTTTTTGCCGACCGTATTGTGGGTAAGCCCTATCTGGAAATTGATGTGGATCGGGGGCGGATTGCCCGCTACGGTATTTCCATGCAGCAGGTACAGCACTTTATTGAGGTAGCTCTGGGTGGTATTGAGCTGACCAAAACGGTAGAAGGCCGTGAGCGCTATCCCGTGCGAGTACGGTATGCCCGTGAGCAGCGCGATGATCCGCAGAAAATTAAGCAGATGCTGGTCCCTACTCCCATGGGTGAACAGGTTCCGCTGGGACAACTCGCTGAAATTCGCTACCGGCAGGGGCCGCAGGCCATCAAGAGTGAAGATACCTTCCTGATTGGCTATGTGATTTTTGACCGTATGGATGGTGTAGCCGAAGTGGATGCCGTAGAAAACGCCCAAAACTACCTGTAGCAGCAAATAGATTCCGGTGAACTAACGGTTCCCGCCGGTATCAGCTACTCCTTTGCCGGCAACTACGAAAATCAGATCAGGGCTTCCAATCGATTATCCGTTATACTGCCCATTGCCATGCTGCTGATCTTTTTAATTATCTATATCCAGTTTAAATCGGTGACGGTTTCGAGTATGATTTTCAGCAGTATTTTCGTGGCTTGGGCCGGCGGGTTTATGCTGGTGTGGCTCTACGGCCAGCCGTGGTTTATGGACTTCAGCCTGTTTGGAACCAACATGCGCCAGCTGTTCCAAATGGGTACGGTCAACCTGAGCATTGCCGTGTGGGTCGGTTTCATTGCCCTGTTCGGCATCGCCGCGGAAGGCGGGGTGGTGATGGCCACCTACCTCGACCAGGTGTTTGACCGCGACAAGCCGGAGACCTTGGAAGGAGTGCATAACGCCGTACGCGAAGCCGCCGGGCGGCGTATTCGTCCCACTATGATGACCACCGCTACCACTATTTTGGCGCTCATTCCCGTGCTTACCTCCACCGGCCGCGGGACTGATATTATGGTGCCGATGGCCATCCCCAGCGTAGGCGGGATGTTTCTGCAAATTATCACCCTGTTTGTGGTGCCCGTGCTCTACGCCATGTGGCGGGAGTGGCAGTTGAAACGCCAACCGGCTACCGCCGAAGTCAAGAAAATTAATAAATAATAATATCTGACTATGAAATTCTATTTTTACAAATCATTAACAACCCCCTTGAATCCCCTTTTGTTAAGGGGGAATTTAAAGTCCCCTCTATCAAGAGGGGTGGGCTTTGTCCCTATACCTCGGGTCAAAGGTCGGGGTGTGTTATTCGGAATCTCATAAGCTGTGAGGGAGTTGCACTCCCGAGTCAACCAAAATCCCCTCTTGAGAGGGGTGGATCAGCATCGGCCAGCCGGCGGATGCTGAGACGGGGTGTGTTATTCGGAATCTTGTTTTTTGCTCTGAATTTTTCTTTTTTACATGCACAAATCAATAAATCCAGTACAACTTCTAAAACTGAAGCAAAATCTGTCATCCCCCTTTCCCCCTTCCCCGAAAGAATCGGGACAAGCAATGGGGGACAAAACCAACTCAACCACTACCTGCAGCAAGCGGCCCAAAACAATCCCGAGCTCAAAGCGCAGTTCCGGGAGTATCTCGCGGCCCTGCAGCAGGTACCGCAGGTAACCACGCTGCCCGATCCCGAAGCTGCATTTGGGTACTTTATCCGATCAACCGAAACGAGAGTAGGGCCGCAGCAAGCGCGGGTTGGACTTACCCAGATGTTTCCCTGGTTTGGCACCTTGGGCGCCCGCGGCGATGCGGCCACCCAAATGGCAAAAGCCCGTTTCGAGACCTTCCAGGAAAGCCGCAATAGCCTCTTTTTCAACATCAAGAAAACATGGTACCGGTTGTATTTGATCGATCAGTCCATTCAAATAACCCGCAAAAATATCGACATTCTGGAAACCTTCGAGTCGCTGGCCACCAGCCGCTACGAAACGGCGCAGGCCAGTCAGGTGGATATACTGCGCGTGCAGATCGAAAAAGAAGATTTGAATGTACGGGAGGCCGAGCTGGAGGACTCCAAGAAGGTGTTGCAGCAGCGGTTGAATGAGTTTCTAAATCGACGAGAAACGCAGCAGGTTGATATTGCCGACACGCTGGCGGCCAATGTACTTCCACTTCCCGTCCCTGAGCTAAAGCAGATGACGCTGCAGCAAAATCCACGGATTACCAAGCTGGACTAACCAAGCCGCATCGGCCCGCAGTACTATCGAGGTTGCGCAAAAAGAAGGGCTGCCGAAATTCGGGGTCGGGGTTGATTACATCCTTACCGGTCAGCGTGATGTAGCCCTTGCCGATAACGGAAAAGATGCGATTTTAGGGCGTGTGAGTATCAGTATTCCGCTCTGGCGTAAGAAATACCGGGCACAGGAAAAGCAGGCGCAATTGCAGCTGCAGGCTGTTCAGGATCGGCAAACGGCAACGCAAAACCGCCTGTTGACCACCCTCGAAGAAACGCTGCGCAACTTTTATGACGCTAAACGCCGCGTCTCCCTTTACAAAGATATTCAGATTCAGCGCACGCAGCAGGCCTTGGATATCCTCACCGAAGAATATGCCACTTCGGCCACCGATTTTGAAGAACTGCTGCGCCTGCAGCGTAAATTGCTGGAATTCCAGCTTGCCCGTGAAGAGGCGGTGGTTGACCAAAATACTGCAGTGGCCTTTACCGAATATCTGTACGGAAAATACAATGTGAACCCGGAAGAAATAGAATGATACGGACTCGATTAATCGCGTCCACTCCGCTATAACAACCTAAAAATCACCCTAATATGAAAACTAAAGTAAACTACAAACAGATAGCCAAAATCACCGGAATTTTGCTCACTGGATTATTCCTTGGCTGGGTATTCTTTGGGGGCAGCGCTTCCAATCAACCCGAAAATATGGACGAGCACGTGAGCGAAACCCATACTGATGCGCAGGGTAATATCGTTTATACCTGTAGCATGCACCCGAGCGTAAGGCAGAATGAGCCGGGCAATTGCCCCATTTGCGGCATGGAACTGATTGAAGCCGGCAATTCAGGAGGGATGCAGGAAGAAAATCCCTATGAATTGACTATGACACCGGCGGCCATGCGGCTGGCGGAGGTACAAACCACCGAAATAAACCGTGGCAAGGCAGCAAAAACCGTACGCATGCCCGGGAAGATAAAAGTTGACGAACGCCGCATGAAAAGTCTTCCTTCCCATTTTCCCGGTCGCATTGAAGAACTGTATGCAAACTTTACCGGTGAATATATTTCAAAAGGACAAAAAGTGGCGGCTATTTATTCTCCGGAGCTTATATCTGCTCAAAAAGAACTCCTTGAAGCCCTCAAGTATAAGGAGCAAAACCCCTCGCTTTACCAGGCCACCCGCCGAAAACTCCTAAATTGGAAGATTCCGGTTGATCAGATCAACGAGATAGAATCTACCGGAGAAATTAAAACCCAATTTGATATCACCTCGCACATGGGGGGGTATATTATGGAGAAGAATATTAACGTGGGTGACCATGTACAAATGGGCTCGGTAATGTATAAGATGGCCGATCTTTCCCGGCTGTGGGTGATGTTTCAGGCCTATGAGAATGATTTAGCCGGTCTTGACAAAGGGGATAGTGTAGAATTTACGGTAGGCGCCTATCCGGGCGAAACCTTCAACGCGCGCATCACGTACATTGATCCTGTGCTCAACTCCATAAAGCGCACGGTTTCCGTTCGGGCCGAAGTAGCCAATCCCAACAATCGCCTCAAGCCGGAAATGCTGGCCGAAGGGGTAGTTTCTTCAACCCTTGATAAAGGTACCGACCAATTGCTGGTTCCCAAATCAGCGGTACTCTGGACCGGGGAACGCTCGGTGGTGTATGTAAAGAAACCCAACACCGAACAACCCACCTTTTAATTCCGACAGGTCGTACTGGGCCAGCGGGTCGGGGATCAATATGTGGTCAAATCAGGACTGGAATCCGGTGAAGAGGTGGTCACCAACGGTAACTTTAAGATCGACAGTGCCGCCCAGCTGGCCGGCAAAGCCAGCATGATGAATCAGAACCCGGATGGCGGTAAAATGCAGGGGGAAGAGATGAAAAATGATATAAAGATGGAATCTGAAGAGATGAATTAAACGCCGATACAACCATCATAAAGAAAGATAGTTCCATGAATCATTCTCAACGTAATAATAAAAGACAGCATTGATAGCACTACAAATTTCATACCTTATTTACGCCAAAAATCTTATTCAACGATAAAAACGTACCGTTAAAATGAACTGATAGAGCATTAAAAATCTCTTTTTTTTATAACAAATCCGTGATTCAATACCAACACACTTAAATAAACGTTAGATTACCTTAGAAGTAATTCAAAGTCTTAATACACAATAAATACCCTTAATTATGCAGAAATTAATACTTCTCGCTTTAATAATACTTGTAGCCATAGCTGTTAGCTGCGGTGCTTCTAAAAAAGAAAATCATCAAGATAACCCGGCGCATAAAGCGAGCACGGTGTCTCTTATTTCACCTGATACCATTAAGGTGGGGAACGTAGAAAAAACAGAACAGGAATGGAAACAGTTACTTTCCAATGAAGAATATAAAATTTTACGTGAAGAAGGTACTGAACGTCCGTTCAGCAGTAATCTGTTAAAAATTAAGAAGCAAGGCATTTACTACTGCGCCGCCTGCGGTTTGCCATTATACAGTTCTGAAACAAAATTTGAAACCGGAACGGGATGGCCCAGTTTTTATCAGCCTATTGATCCCAAAGTGGTGACTGAAAAAGAAGATCGAAGTCTGGGTACCGTTCGTACTGAAATTGAATGTGCTCAGTGTGGCTCCCACATCGGCCATGTATTTAATGATGGGCCCGAGCCTACCGGCTTACGCTACTGTATGAATGGGGCAGCCATGACATTTAAGGAGAAATAGAATTTTTGAAAAGAGGTTATCCTTAAGGCGGCTACACAATTAAAATCATTGATTTATTGTGCAGAAGAGGATTGGGAATGATTCTTAAGATAATTTTTAAACTCGGTCGTTTTATACGAATCTGAGCCCACGTACGCCAGTAATTTACTGAAAGTATCGGCCGGAATGAAGCCGGGCTGACTGCCTAAAATGGTACCGTCTTTATCCATAAAAAAGATGGTGGGCGTTGCACGTACGCGATGAGTTCGTGCAAACTGCTGTTGGGTCATTTTTTGTCCGTTTACCAAAATTTGTTTATCCGATTCAATATCAAGTCTGACCGGATAAAAATAGGTCTCCATTGAATCAATAACCGCCTGATTGGGGAAGACTTTTTTATCCATTTTTTTACAGTACACACACCAGCTTGCTTCAGCATAAATAAGCACTTTTTTGCCGTTTGCTTCCGCCATTTTTTGAGCTTCCTGCATATCCTGCCATTGAATGCTATTGTTTTGAGCCACCACCGTTTGCAGAGGTATAAAAACAGCGCAAAATACAAGCGTAGTGCTTGCTGTGAAACGAATCAACAAAAAGAAAAATGATGATAATTTCATAAAATACCGTGCAACTTAGCGTTGTGTATGACCAAATCGTATGCTCAATAACGTCATATCATCGTGCTGCTTAGCCTGACCTATATACCGGCTTACTTCTTTTGAAATAAGCGAAACCAATTTCGAGGCCGGCTTATCTTTATGCTTTTGAATCAGTTTCTCTAACCTTTCTGATCCGTAAAATTCGTGTGCATGATTTAGTGCTTCCACGATTCCATCCGTATAAAGCAGAAATAGATCATCGTCTGTTATTGATAACTGGACTTCACGGATTTTATTATCAAAAACTTCTTGTTTTGTCAATCCAATGCCCAATCCGTTGGGGCGCAGTTCCTCTATTGTGCCGGTAGAGCGATTTATATGCAGAATAGGATTATGACCGGCCCGGGCAAAGGTAAACGTATGTTCGTTCAAATCGATAATGCCGTACACCAGCGATACAAATGTACCGCGGGCAGCATTATCGTAAAAAAGGCGATTGGCTTTGCGAAGTACTTCTGCCGGAGAATCAGATTCATGGCACAAGCTGTGCAGCATTCCTTTCACAAAGGTCATGTAAAATGCGGCCTCAATTCCTTTTCCGCTCACATCACCAATGGCCACAGCTACGCGGTGATCGTCAAGCGGGATAAAGTCGTAGTAATCGCCCCCTGTTTCGTAGGCCGGTTCGCAAATGGCCGCCATATCCAGCCCGGGAAGCACCGGAATGTTACTCGGCAAAAATGACTGTTGCACCCGGCGCGCAATTTGCAGCTCCTGCTTGATGCGTTCTTCCTGGGCAAGTTCTTCTACATAGCCGGGTACATACTCCGGTAGAGAACGTTGTTCTTTTCCTTTTACAACTGCCAGGGCGCCTGCTATAAATAATATCACCAAAAAAACGATATAAAATATGAACAGGTAACCATCCGGTGAATTGGCGATTGTCCAGCCCGTAGTTGTTTGTAACAGTCCCAAAAATAAAAAATGGCTAAACAACAACGTCAGAAAATCCCACTTAATGTAAATCATTGCCAACCCTGCCCCCAGTAATATTCCCATCAAAAGATCAAAAATGGGAGGATTAAAACTGTACAATACCGGCACCAGTATTCCGCTGGCCAGAATGATAAAAAAAGCGGCAACCCACTTGCTTTTGCTTTGGCCGTAGCTCAATCCGCCAATAACCAAAAATACCGCAAGAATAATGCTAAAACTGAACCACGCATTTTGCAGTAGTAAATACAAGAAAGGCCAAGCCGCCTCTTCACTAATAAAAACGCTTTGAAATGCTATGGACACATGAGGGAAAAAATAGATCAATAATGTCCACCCCCCGGCCAGCACAAATGCAAGAGCTATGGAGCGCACTACCACGGTGCCTATGGGTTTATTGAAAATCATACCCTGCCGCAAATAATCGTACGACGAAAGTTTGTGCGGCCAATGCTGACGGGTGATGGAATCACTCACCGAAAAAAGTACGAAAAAACCGACCGAAGAAAGCGCACCGTAAATGCCCATCTGTAAAAATAAGATAAGAGAATCGTTGAAGGATGCGCTTTCAGCGAAGGGGTGAACGGCATTTACCTGTTGTAAAAAGTAGGAAATAGGTACAATAAGCCCCATAATAACGGCGGCGACCAGGGCCGACTGGGTGTCGATAGCTCTCGCGCGCATGCGCAAGAAGAAAACGATGAGCCCGGTAAGCCCAAGCATAAATATCAGGATGGTATGAACAAACCCCCAAATGGGGATGGATGAACCATTATTCTCATCAACATTGTAGGCCGCATTTACAGCAAGCAAGGCCCCGGTGGGCGCAACTACGACATCTAAACGGGTTTGTTGCCCCAGTGATTGCATTCGGTTTCCATACCGAACATTTAGGGCGTTGACGGAGCCCATGCGCTGCACAAAAAAACTGTCAACCTTAAAGGCCCACAATTCCCATCCGGTTTTTGACAGGTAGTGATTAGCTATGGAGCGCGCATCATTGGGCGAATGCCGGTATGGAATACCACGGTCAAAATTTCTTTTTACTTGCAAAACCGGCTTGCGAGTGTAATTGGCGTAGGCCCCGTCTTCCTTCTGCAGATCAAAATACATCATGCGGTCTATCAGCGAATCAGAAACACCGGCCATCAAACCGGGTTCAAGAGAATCGGGGCCCGCTGTGAATACTGCCCCCAAGGCCTCACGCTGTACGCGGGTGCCCGGCAGATGATCGGAGGGATTAATCAGCGCAATAAAATTACCGGACACATCAAACCGAATACGCAACTCGCTGGGATCAGCAGCAAAAGAATCGCCTGTATTGCTGTTGTTGCCAATGGTTTTATTTTTGGTAAATGTAACGTCCCAGAAAAATGGCTTTAGGGTGGTATAATTGCTGTCCGATAGCGTTTCTACGGCTTGCCTGCGCCCCAACGTACGCTGCAAACTGTCCAGCAAGCGTGTATGTTTACTGTACCGTACATCCGTCAAGGTATAATCGTCGATAGAAAAACCAATGTCGGAAAGCTGCC
>Ga0306869_1000749_pt1 | contig 13760 bp, 16 predicted proteins | sample AntRauTorckE6833_FD_190421 | JGI IMG/M metagenome (GOLD analysis project Ga0306869, IMG submission 190421) | Saline lake microbial communities from Rauer Islands, Antarctica - Metagenome Torckler E6 #833 (v2) (version 2) | ecosystem: Environmental > Aquatic > Non-marine Saline and Alkaline >... | reverse complement strand
GTAATCTTACCTTTTAACCTTTCTAGCGCTTCTTTTGAGATTTTTCTTGGATTTTGTTTCCAAGGAAGTAGGTCTTTAACCTCTCGAGTTTCTGTACTCCAACTTAATTTTATATTATTTTTCATAATACTATTTAATTAGTTATTAATGTTGCAAGCCCTGAGACTAAAGGGGAGTTGTTTTTAAGTCTCTTATCTTCGCTTCCTAATTTGATAATCTCATTCATATCCCGAGCGTCAATACTTTAAAAATAAGGTTAGTCTAATAAAGTAGTGAATTTGTTATAATAATAACTAATAGTATTTTTATTAATCTCTAAAAATAACGATAAGACACATTTATTTTAAAATGTAAATATAAATATAAAAAAGTTTTATTTTACCTCCTCTATTTAATTTAGTTAGTCTGATATAATTTAAACATGAAGAAAATCCTCAAAAAAATTAAACAATATAAAAAAACAATGTTTATTTTATTATTAATTTTTGTATTTTTAATAATCTTTTTATCTACTGAGGAACCTGTTGAGGAGGAATCAATAAATGAAATAAGTTTAGAAGAAGATACATATTGTAATGTGATAGGAGTTGATATTAAGGGAGATATTTATACATATATTTCTGAGGAAGATTCAGACATAGTATCTAGTGAAGATGTTGTATGGCAAATTGATAATGCTAATAGAGATGATGATATAAAATATATACTAGTTACTGTTGATTCTTATGGAGGTGAACCAGTCGCTGGTGAAGAAATAGCAAATGCAATAAAAAGATCTAATAAACCTGTGGTCTCAGTTATTAGAAGTGCTGCAGACTCGGCTGCTTATTGGGCAATTTCTGCTTCAGATCTTATCTACGCTTCAAAAAACTCTGATGTAGGTAGTATAGGGGTTACAATGTCATATCTTGATTACTCACCTCAAAATGAAGATAATGGATTTAATTATAATAAATTAAGTACAGGAAAGTTTAAAGATGCTGGAGATCCTGATAAGCCATTAACTCAAGAAGAAAGAGATCTATTTATGCGTGATTTAAAAATAATTCACCAAAATTTCATTGAAGATGTATCTGAAAATAGAAGCATACCAATACTAGAGGTTGAAGCTATTGCTGATGGTTCAGCTGTATTAGGTGAAAGGTCAATAGAGCTTGGTTTAATTGATGAGATAGGTGATGTTTATTCAGCTAAAAAATATATAAGTAATTTAATCAGACAAGAGATTAGTGTTTGTGAGTATTAATTTGGGTATGTTTTCAAAATGTATCTAATTATTATAGAATGAAAACATGACCTTAAAAGAAGATTTAAAACCTTTTACTATAATAAGTGCTAAAGCATCAGAAAATAATTGGTGCTGGAATTTAACGTGTACCACTTGCGGCTCTAGAGACTTAATGAAAGAATTTTCAAAATTAATTTCTAATGAAAAACCTTTAAGCAGATTTTATTGGAGTAATAAAATCGAAGATCAAAAAGCTCTACTAGAAGCAGTTGGATATATTGATATAAAAGAGTTAATAAGAAATTCTAAATTTCCGGATTTCTTAGGTCATATAGGTTTATTATTATCATCTTGTCAAAGAGCAGAGAATGGATTTAAAATAATATCTGAAAATCTTTTGAAACAAATGCATGAATTAACTTCTGACGAAAATTTTAAATCACTGATTGCTGTTAAGAAAGTTTTAAAACCTGATGATTTAAATTCTTTTGAAATTCTTCTTGAGAACATTCTTAATAAAGTCTGTAAGGAATGTGATTTACCAGGAGTTGATTGTGTATATCAATTTCCATCTAAAGAAGTTGAAAAATCTATAGAACACAACTGTAAAAAAAATATATAAATAAGATCATGAAAATAGATGAACTAAGAAAAAAATTCCTGATTTCAAAAATTCTATAATAGCTCTTGATGGTGACTCTAGTAGCGGAGGTTTAAAAAATATTATAATTTTACCTGGAGACAAGGGCCCAGACGAATTAGTATATAATCTGCTTAATAGGATTCCAGAAAGTCATGATTTTTGGAGTAAAACTGAAGATTACACAAAGCAGTTTTGTTTTAAGGATTGTATGTCTATTGATTCATCTTCTGATAAAAGCAAGAAAAGAATTAAAATTAAAAAATGGTATGTGTCACAGAAAAAATATTGGGGTAGATCATCTTCATATGTTTGGAAATTATGGATTAGTCAAAATGAGGACATTGTTAAAGATTTTCTTATAAAATTTGAATTAATGTTATAGAATTTATTAAATTTGTCACTTTTTACATAATCAAGAAGATTAAGATGTGTTAACATGTTTTCATATGAAAAATAATAAAAGAGTATTATTAACTGGTGCTAGTGGATTTGTAGGTAGTCATGTTTTAGAGCATTTGCTAATTAATACAGACTGGGAAATAGTTTGTGTAGCGAGCTGGAAACATAAAGGAACTCCAGAAAGAATAATAGAGAGTATTTATTATCAAAAAAACAAAGACAGAGTTGAAATGATTACTCATGACTTAGTTTCTCCTTTTACAGATATGACCATTAGTAGAATTGGAAAAATTGATTATATTCTAAATGTTGCATCTGAATCACATGTAGATAGAAGTATTACTGATCCTGCTGATTTCATTAGAAATAATACAGAAATTGCTTTAACTATGTTGGAGTTAGCAAGAAAAATAAAACCTGAAGTATTTATTCAATTTTCTACAGATGAAGTTTATGGTCCAGCTTTAGATGATACCCGTCATAAAGAGTGGAGTCCTATAATCCCATCAAATCCATATTCAGCTTCTAAAGCATCGCAAGAAGCGATTGCTATATCATATTGGAGAACTTACGGTGTACCTTTAATCATAGTTAACACTATGAATATTTTTGGGGAAAGACAGGATCCTGAAAAATATATTGCACAACTTATCAGAAAGGTGAGTTTAGGTGAGACTATAACTGTACATGGGTCTAAAGACTATATTGGTTCAAGATTTTATCTACACGCACGTAATACAGCAGATGCTTTATTACATATATTAAATAATATAGAGCCAAAACTATACGAGAAGTCTGATGATTGTGTTAGACCAGTTAGATTCAATATTGTTGGAGATCTTGAAATAAATAATTTAGAACTAGCACAAATTATTGCAAAACTAATGGATAAAGAGTTTAAGTATGAACTAGTGGATTTTCATAAGACAAGACCTGGTCACGACAGAAGGTATTCTCTTGATGGGACAAAACTAAAAGAAGCTGGTTGGATTGCTCCATTATCTTTTGAAGATTCAATTAAGAAGACAATTGAATGGACTTTAGAAAATAAACAGTGGTTATAAAATAAAATTATCTGTTCTTGATTGTAATTCAGGTAATCTTTTCTGTAGCTTATCTTTAACTTTCAAGTAGTTATCTTTATTTGAATAGAAGTCTAGCCATTCGGTTAGACTTCTATTTTCATATAGTTCCTCTAGTATGTCAGATCCAATTGACTCATTTTTACTGGTATTGTCAGTTTCTAGTGGAATAAAGGGAATACCAAATCTCGTGCTAAATATTATTCCATGAAAAGAAGATGAAACTACTAGAAAACTATTCTTGATATTATTTTGCAATTCAATCAAGTCCTTACTTTCTTCTGCATTTTTGTTGTCAAAATTCCAAAATATAGAATCTAGATATGTATCTTTTTTGAATCTATTTGATATATCTTTAATCTCATCTTCATAAATATCACGTCTTCCTCTAAAAAAAGTAATTTGCTTATTATCGCTAGAAAAATTACTTACATCTTCTTGTATTATTGTGCAGTCAAAACCAAGTAAAATATTAGAATTTTGATTTTTCAATAAATCAAATGTTTTTACATCACGTGGAATTATATAATCAAATATATTCCAATCATCAAAATCACTAATATCACAACTAAAATTTACTAGAAAAACTTTTTTACTAGAAAATTTCTCTTTTATATATTTAGCAATATAAAAGAAAGAGTGACCCCATTTAGATTCAGGCTCTATCATGCCTTCACCATTACAGTATATTAAATCACTATCCTCTATAGATTTTGTTAGTGCTTCTAAATTAGGAAGATCCCTCAGAAATTCATCGTATGACTCATAAGAGAAATCACTTTTAGCGTAGTACCCATTAAATTTATATTTCTTATTTAATGTTTTTGTAAGATTCTCACAGTTAATTAGAGAACCTATGTGAAAGTCCCTTGTATCACCTAGTATTATATATTTTTGTTTTTTAAGCATATATGGACTATTATATACAATATAATAATGAAATACATAGCCACAGTTACTACTGAAAACTATCAAGACTTCACCTTTTGTTTTTTGAAGTCTTGTAAGAAGAATATAAAATTTGATTGTACATTGGTTATAATCAATGATGGGTTATCTGATGATTACACTAAAGAAATTATGTCTTATCAGAGTGATAATCTTAATATTGATTTATATAATATTAGCGACAGCCCGTATATAGATTTATTCAAAGGTTATTTTAGTAGACCAGTATATTGGAGACTATTGGTACCTCATATAGTTAATAACAAAACGGACAAGGTTTTATATATGGATGCGGATACTTTAGTTAGAGATGATATAGAGGATGTTTTTAATTTTGATTTGAAAGATAATATTGTAGGTGCATGTATAGACTACTTAGACAAAATACATAAAGCAGTAAATAATTACGTTGAATTAAATCTTGAGAAAAATTCACCATATTTTAATGCAGGAGTTTTACTTATTGATGTTAAGAAATATCTAGATAACAATATCGCTGAAAGGGTATTTGATATTGTTTATAAAAATAAAGATCATTTATTAGCACAAGGTAAGTGGAGACAAGACGATCAGTATGGTTTAAATGTTGCTCTGTATAATAATTGGTTAAAGTTACCAATTCATTATAATTATGGGTCAGAATTAGATTTTAATGATGATGCAAAGATTGTTCATTTTATAGGTAATGGAAAACCAGGTGGTAAAACTTGCTGTACTGAATATTCTGAAGAATTCTTTTCTTATTTACATAATAGAATATAATTGTTTATATATAGATAATATGAAAGGTATGTATAATTTTTGGTTCAGGACACCTGTTGGTTTAGAGACAGTTGCTCTTGATGAAATAAAAGAAAAAACAGAAGTTTTAGACTATGAAATAAAACATAGGAGTGTTTTTGTAATGATCAAGGATGATAATTTTAATCCAGCTAATCTAAGGACTGTAGATGATGCCTATAGATTACTAGGTATTTATAATGGTATAGATAATAAAAAAGAGAGTCTGACTTCATTTTTCCAATATTTTAAAGATACAATATTACAAATGATACCTACTACAGATGGAAGTCTGAGAGTTACTACTAGTTTTCTAGGTAAAAGAAATTTCAATAGATTTTTCGTAGAAAATAATATTAACGATATTTTAGAGAATAATACAATTGCTACTATTTTAAGTAATGAAGATGGAAATTCATATGTTGAAGGTGAACAAAGAATTAGATTACATTTAGAGGATGACTCTTTGTATATTGGATTAGCTTTAAGTGATACTCCGTTACATAGAAGAGATTGGAGAACTGAAAAATATAATGGTCAGTTGGATGGAGTTACTGCTGCGGATATGGTTAGAATTATTGGGGACGTTGGAGAAAAAACTATAATAGATCCATTTTGTGGTTCTGGAACATTAGTTATTGAGTCTGCACTTGTTAATAAAAATAATATACATATAGGGTTTGATTTAAATTCTGATGCTATAGAAATATCAGGTAAAAATGCCTTAAATTCAAAAGTAAAAAATGTTAGTTTCATTAAAAGAGATTCATTTAGTGAATATGATACTTATGCTGATAACATAATAATATCTAATCCACCATGGGATAATAAACATCTTATGGAGGATGATCTTTTTGTAGATAATTTTTTGAAAATTATTAAGATTAGCTCAAAATCTGTTGTAATAGTTCCGGATGAGATACTTAACAAAATTAAAGAAGAAGATGGTATTAATATTGAAAAAGAGTATCAAACAAGAGTTCGTGGTTTCATTGTCTCTATTTTATATATAAATAATAAATAATTAAATGAAAGTACTAATAATCATTCCTCCTATATTAAAAAGTGAATATGATCCATATAGCTTTTTGACTGTTCCTCCCGATGGTTATGGTGGTGTTGAGAATGTAGTATATGCTCTTACACAAGGACTAGTTCATCTAAAGCATGAGGTTACAATAATAGGAGCTCCTGGTAGTAGGTCTATGGAAGGAATTACTATAATAAGAGATATTTTGGAGGCTAAGGATATAAAATCTTTTATACTGAATAATTATAAAAAGTTTGATGTAATTCATGATCATAGTGGAGGTTTAATATTTGATAGTAAAGATGATGTGTCTGAATATAATTATGTGGCAACTCATCATATGACAGGAGAGAGTCCATATCCTTCTGGTACAATTTTCCTATCTGAATCGCAAAGGGATAATACTCCAGGATCAGAAAAATCTTCTATTGTTAGAATACCAGTTATTAAGAATGATTATATTTTTAATGACAATAAAAAAGATTTTCTTCTGTATCTTGGGAGGGTGTCAGAGTGGAAAGGTGTTTATGAATCATTACAATTATCAAAAAGCCTAAACTTGAAACTTATTATAGCTGGTCCTTCATGGGAGAAGGATTATTTTGAAAGGATTGAAAAAGATTTTAATAGTGAAGATTTTGAATATGTAGGGAATGTTTCAGGACTAAAAAGATTAAAGTTAATTTCTGATGCTAAAGCTGTTTTTGCTCTTAGTCGTTTTAGACCGAGTCCTTGGGGTGGTATTTGGCATGAGCCAGGATCAACAATAGTTAGTGAGTCTGGTATTAGTGGAACTCCAATTATTAGTTCAAAAAATGGTTGCCTTGATGAGATTGTAGTTGATGGTCTAAACGGTATAAAATTGTCTGAGGAGGAGTTAAGTAGTTTAGATACTAGTCGAATTGATTTCAACTCTTTTAATAGTAATAATATTAGAGATAATGCAGTTAGTAATTGGGATCACATAAAGATCACTTCTGAGTATATAAAGATTTATGAAAATGGAAGAAAATAAATATAATATATCTGGGTTAATTTGTGTATCAGAAAAAGATATTGATTTTTTATTTGAGACAGTTTTATCTTCTTGTCTAAGGCATGTTAATTTCATTAAAAGAATAAATATAGTTACACCTAATAAGGAAAAGGTATTAAGTGTGTTTAGTAGAATTAAACTTGATAAGTTTGATATTAAGGTTTTTGATGATTCATATTTATTGAGCGATGATGAAATGAAAATGCCAGGTTGGAGTAAACAACAGATAATTAAACTACGTAGCTATAAATTAGATGATAGTGATTATATTTTAAGTATAGGTGCAGATACTGTAATTAGAAAAGATTTAAAATTAGATATTTTTATAAATCAAGATTATAAAATAATTAATCATAGAATCCATAATGATAAGGATAAGCATTTAATTTTTGAAGAACAGAGAGTTGAGAATATTTACAAATTACTTAATCTAAAATCAAAACAAGAGACAAGGAAAGATTATATATTTGATCTGTTTATGTTTGATAAAGATATTCTAAAAGAAATGGAACAATATTTTATTTCTAAGTTTAACGGATATTCTAGAATTTTCCCTGAAAAAGTTAATGATTACAATGATATGAATACTATTGGTGAGTGGTCTTTGTATAGTATATTTATTATTGAAATACTAAAAGAACCCTTTAAGATGATTGGGAGAGAAGGATTCATTGATCAAATACACTCAAAGAGAGAGTTTCTGTCGTATGAAGGGGACTCAGTCGCTGTACATTTTGTTGATGCCAGTCTTATTAAGGATAAAATTTTAAAAATAATTTAAATATGAAAAAAGTATTAGTAATTAGCGATATGATTGGTGGCCCAGGTGGTGTATATAATTATTTCGAAAATCTAGAAAATGAATTATCTAAAAAATTTAATTTTGTATTTCTTCTTAATGATAGTACAGAAGGTTATGTGAGTGAATCATATGACTTGGGAAAAGTGCTATTCAAAAAAATATCTCATCACATGAATGATAGAGATGTAATTGAATCGGAGTTATTAGATACTATCAATAAAGAAGATCCCGATATTGTTCATATCGTTAATGGATCAATCAGAAGTAATCTTTTAATAAGAGAGTTTTTATTCAAACAAGGTATTGATTTTATTACTACTGAGCAGTTGATCGATAAAACAACAGATATTGAAGGTGATAGATTGTCCAGGGTAAAAGATGTGAATAAAAAAACTAATCATGTTATTTATGTGTCAGAATCAAATAAAGACATAGCAGAAAACTTTTTTGGAGTTAACTGTGATAGTAGTTCTGTAATTTATAATTCTATAAAACCAATTAAAAGTAAGAAAACATATTTTAGAGAGACTCCATACAAATTTTTTACAACAGCTAGATGTGTTACACAAAAAGGTATAGACGTTACTATAAAGGCTTTATCGCATATAACAGATACACGTGTATGTTTCCATGTATTTGGAGATGGTGAGCTAAAAGAGAAATATGAAAAACAAGCTAATGATATTATTGGCAATAGGCATGATTTCAAAATATTAGGATGGAAAGATATAGATTATGAAAAAATTGTTAATAATTATGATTTGTTCATTTCATCTAGTAGGGCAGAGGGTCTTAGTTTTTCAATTATAGAGTCAGCTAGTGCAGGTATACCAATGATATGCTCAGATACTTCAGGTTCTGTGGAGTTAATAGAAAAAAGTAGTAATGGATATTTATATGGTGTGGAGAGTGATCTTGAGCTGGCCACATTACTAAAAGGATTTATTCAAGATCCTAGTACGTTAAATTCAAAAGCGACTTCATCTATTAAGAAAATTGATAAGTTGTTTGGTAATAAAGATAATTTTGCTAAGCTGTGTGATATATATAACAAATTTTAATTTATGATTAGTATAATAATTTATTCAACCTACAATGATCGATTTCTAAAAGATTGCCTTGAATCCTTAAAATATATAAAACTACAAGATGATTTTTTTGTAGATCTATACATATACGATAAGAACGAAAAAAAACCTGATATACCTGTTGAGTTAAATAATCTGGAGATAACCTTTCTACATACTAGAGAAAACTTTAGTGCTGTAACGAACTTAGGTATAAAGAAGGCTATTAAAATGGATTCAAAGTATATTTTCTTGCAGAACTCAGATACAGTTATTCATCCAGAGTGTATACAGAATTTAGTATCTGCGAAAGACTCAAATGAGGATGTACTAATTGTTGGTGGATATCAAACTAAATATGGAGATGGTTTTAATACTCCTAACGAATGGACAACTAATACTCTAGAGAATGTAGAAAGAGCTGAGATAAAGAGTCTTACTGGATTAAAAGGTTTTTATAAGACTGACTATGTTCAAGGGGCCTGTATGTTGTTTGAAACAGGGTTAGCAGAGAAAATTGGACTATTCGATGAAAGATTTCACTTATTTTATGAGGAAACAGAATTTTGTAGAAGGGCACTAAGATATGGAGATATTGGAGTTTTAGAGGATGCTAAGATACAACATTATGGTGGAGGTACATGGAAAGGTAGTAAGTTTTTGAGGATAAAAAGGGATATCTTCTACTTATCAAATCAAGTTATATTTGAAGCTACTAGTACACCTTGCTCTTACTGGGGAGTATTCAAAAAAATGCTTTCTGTAATAAAAAAACAAATCCGACACATATTAACAAAGGAAGATAGTATTTATATAAATATATTACACTATCCATTAGTAATAATTTTTATTTTGTATAGGGTTGGTTTGATTATGGATTTGAAAAGATTTTATGACAAATAAATTAACAGTAGTTATATGTAGTAATAGACTTGAAAAAGTTGAAAAATATTCTCTAAAGAAACTATTAGAAATAACAGATATTGAATTTAATATTTTACTAATATTAGATAGAAATACTAGTAATTTAAATAATGATTATCTTGAGAGCGTATCTAGTAATACAAGAATAATACTTAGCAATAGAACAGGTTTATCTGGCTTGAGAAATCAGGCACTTGAAGAATGTAAAACAGATTATATTCTGTTTATTGATGATGATGTAGAAATAGATTCTAATGGGCTGAAGGAAGTTATTAAAAACCTAGATTCTGGTATTGATATATATGGTTTAAGGTTGATACTTGGTAATAATAAAAATCTCTCAAAGAGATGGTATCTAACTGATAACCAGAAACATTATATTGCTATTCACTCCGATTTAGAAAAAAAAGCTGTATGGGGTGCATGTATGTCTTTTAATAAGAAAAATATAGATAAATATAATGTTACTTTTTCAGAAAAATTAGAAAGAGTTGGTAATAAATTGATTAGTGGTGAGGATACACATTTTATTAATACTCTGATCAAGCTAGGTTTCAGTCGAAAATTAGATGAAGAAAAATTCGTATTACATTATGTAGATAAAAATAGATTTAAATTCACTAGACTAACAAGTAGAATATTTTCTCAAGGAAGATCTGAGATTAAACGTAATAATTTTTTCGGAGGTTTAATTAAAGAGTTCGCAAGAAATTTCAGATCAAAAAGTTTTTCAAAAATAATAATTGGTCTATTTTGGTGTACCATTTTTGTATGGGGGAATTTTTACGAAATTATAAATAAATTAGTAACATCTTTAAAAAGAAAACAAGTTCTGTTTATTTGTACGGGAAATTATTATCGTAGTAGGTATGCAGAAATTTATTTTAATGAACATATTAAATTAAAGAATAAAAAAATAAAGGCAATCTCAAGAGGTATGTGGTTAGATAATCCAGAAAACGTTGGTCCCATGTCTATTAATGCTGAAAAGCAGTTAATTAAAGATGGTATTGATATATCAGGACTGAAATTAAAATATCCAAAGTTGCTTAGTTATAGAGACCTAAGAAAGAGTTATATAGTAATTGCACTTGATGACAAAGAGCATAGAAGTATGTTTTCAGATAAATACCCCAAATATGATAAAGATGTTTTATTTTGGAATGCAAAGGATGTTGCTGAATCTACGCCTGATGAATCGTTATTGATAGTAAAGAATGAAGTAAAAAGATTAATCGATAACATTTAGAATCCGTTACTTTTGCCATTTTCTCATCGCTCATGAGGTGTCAATATGATATTCTGAAATAACATGATAAATTCAAAAATATTTCTATCAGGAGGTGGTGATATTAAGCAGACATTTGATCTGGATAAGATTTTTTTCAATTCTTTAGAAAGTGATTCAAAAATACTATATATTCCAATTGCTTTGAATAGGGATACAGCAGGTTTTGAATCTTGCTCAGAATGGTTTTCAGGAATAGTTGATCTACACTCAGGAGATAAGAATATTAATTTTACTATGTTTTTGGAGAGTGATTCACTTCCTGATTTAGAAGAATATGATGCTATTTATATTGGTGGGGGAAATACATTCAAACTATTAGACTACTTAACAAGAAGTGGATTAAAAGATTCATTACTCAAGTATTTAGAAGGAAATCATCTTTTATATGGAGGTAGTGCTGGAGCTATAATTCTAGGAGATAGTATAGGAACAGCAGAAGAAGATAATGATGATAATTACACTCACTATAAAGGATTAAATATTATAAAAGGTTGTTCTATAATTTGTCATTATGAACCTAAAATAGATAGTGATATTTTATCTTTTTCTGAAAAAAATAATCAAACAGTTTTAGCTTTAGAGGAAGATGCTGGATTAATTATAGATGGAGAAAATATTGAGTTAGTTGGAAATGTCTTTTCGTTTAAAGATAGTAATAGACAGCTTTTAAAAGTGTTAAAATAAAATTATGTTAATAGTAGAAGCTAACATCTCTATATCTAGAATTAATATTGATTCGATAGTTAAAGAGTTAAATGTCTCTTGGGTAAACCCTCGTATTACCGATTTTGAATATCCCTTTGATGATTCATTTACAGGTGAATGGAATATTCAGGTATTAAGACTCGAAAAGAAAATGAAATTTGAGGATATTATAGATTTATGTAAACAAGATGATTATATGCCTGCAAATATATTCCACTTATTTAATTTTGTTAATACTTTTAAGGACTTGGGTGAATACAAACCATTAATGGCACCAGGTTCTCTATGTGTAGATGATTTTGAATGTGGTGGTTGTATTGTTTTGAATAAAAATAAGAATGAACTAAAACTAGGTCTTGGGAATTGGAGAGGTTCAAAAATAGGAGGATATGATATTCTAAGAGTTAAGAAGATAGTATAAATCATTATGAATAAACAACAGATATTAGTAATCCATGGTGGTTCAATTTATGAAACTCAAGAGAAGTATTTAAATGCACTTGAAAATAGAGAGCCAAAATTAGAATGGATAAAATTTAATTATGAATGGAAAGCTAGTCTTCAAGATAATCTTGGAGATAGTTTTGAAGTACTAAATCCGAATATGCCACAAAAGGATAATGCTAAATATGATCACTGGAAATTATATTTTGAAAAAGTGTTAGATATTATGGATAAAGACATAATTCTAGTTGGTCATTCATTAGGGTCTGTTTTTCTAGCTAAATTCCTGTCAGAAAACATTATTGATAAAAATATTAAAGGATTATTTCTAGTCGCCCCTGCTTTTAATAATGAAGGTATGGAAGAAGAACCTTTAGATACTTTTACTATTATTGATAAGACTCTTCAGAAACTTAAGGATCAAGTTAAAAACATATTTTTATATCACAGTAAGGATGACCTTATCGTTCCCTATACTCATTCAGAGAAATTCAAAGAAGTGCTACCTGATTCAAAACTTACTCTGTTAGAGGATAAGTTTCATTTTAACGATAACGACTTTCCACAATTAACTGAAGATATTAAATCAATTTAATTATGAATAACCTATATAACAACATGAACATAACTCAAGACTATAAGGGAAGTAATGATGTAGATTATGTATGTGAATACTCAGATTCAGATTCTTTTGAGCACTTACCTCATGATTTAGTTAAACAAACATATGGAGTTTGCTTTTTTGAAGATAAACTCGTAATAGGATTTGGTGGACCAAAAAATGGTTGGGGACTTATTGGAGGAAGTGTAGAGGAAGGGGAATCTCTTGAAGAAACACTGAGAAGAGAGATTAAAGAAGAATCAAATATGAAAATCACTTCTTTTTTGCCAATTGGATATCAAAAGGTTACAGATACACGAGATCAAAAATTTTTCTATCAATTAAGATATGTTTGTAAAGTAACTCCATATGGAGAATTTACTATTGATGGAGGTGATGGTGTTACAGAGAAGGCTATAACTGAAATTAAGCTGATTGATCCTAATGATTATAAACAATACTTTGATTGGGGAGAGATAGGAGACAGAATTATTAAAAGAGCTATCGAATTGAAAAAATTGTTATAATTTAAAAACCATAAATAGTGTCACTTTTGTCACTTTTTTCGCTCGAGAAGGGCCAGGATGGTATCCTAAAAGTATTAAATATAGCCTTACTGAGCTTGTTCGACTTTGGTTCGAGCTCTAGAAGGCTCACAGTCATGTGAGAGCTATCGAGACGCCTAAAAGCGTCATTTTATAGAGAAATAATTTAGGACGAGTCATGGACTCGAACTTTTGTTAGAATTGTCTTATGGGTAAAAAAATTAAGAAACTAGAT
>Ga0306869_1000748_pt1 | contig 13784 bp, 15 predicted proteins | sample AntRauTorckE6833_FD_190421 | JGI IMG/M metagenome (GOLD analysis project Ga0306869, IMG submission 190421) | Saline lake microbial communities from Rauer Islands, Antarctica - Metagenome Torckler E6 #833 (v2) (version 2) | ecosystem: Environmental > Aquatic > Non-marine Saline and Alkaline >... | reverse complement strand
ACTGTCATACTGGGTTTTGTTGGTTATATTCCATATATCCGAGACATTCTAAAAGGAAAAACGCAGCCACATATTTACACGTGGTTTGTTTGGGGTCTGATAACGCTCATACTCTTTGGTCTTCAAGTCAGTGGTGGAGCGGGTTCGGGGTCTTGGGTTACGTTGGTGGTTGCACTTTTATCTTTTTCCATTTTTGGGCTTGGGTTGCGCAGTGGCGACAAAAATATCACTCGTTCTGATACGCTTTTCTTAGTATCTGCAATGGTTGCGTTGGTACTATGGCTAGTTGCAGACCAGCCTGTTCTTTCGGTGATTTTGCTGGTCACTATTGGCATGCTCGGTTTCGGCCCGACTATCAGAAAATCCTGGAATCATCCACATACCGAAACAATTTCTACTTATGCAATAAATGCGATTCGACATACTTTGAGTATATTAGCACTCGCAAATTACAGTATATTAACTTGGCTGTTTCCTGTTGCGTGGTCTATAGCAAACATAATCTTTGTTTTAATTCTGATTGTAAGACGTATGAAAATCAAGCAAAAAATCGAATTAGAATAACCTTTTAGTCCTTACTTAGTTATAATGAGTACAATATGAAAAAGAAAATTCGAGTAGGAATACTTTTTGGAGGAAAATCGGCTGAACATGAAGTTTCCTTACAATCAGCAAAAAACGTGATTGACGCAATAGACAAAGAAAAATATGAGGTAGTTCCAATTGGAATCAGCAAAACTGGTCAGTGGTTGCTCGGGGAAACGCAAAATCTTCTAGTAAACAGTGATAATCCAAAACTAATTGCTCTTAATAAATCTAGTGACAAAATCGCACTAGCTCCACAGAGTGACGGACAGATTTCCAACCTAAGCACACATCAAGTAAATAATTCAGTAGATGTAGTATTTCCTATTCTACATGGACCTTTCGGTGAAGACGGGACGGTGCAAGGATTGTTAAAGTTGGCAAATATCCCATTTGTGGGAGCGAGCGTTCTCGGTTCTGCAATTGGAATGGATAAAGATGTAATGAAAAGATTGCTTCGTGATGCCGGAATTCCAACAGCAAGTTTTGTAGTTTTTAAAAAGGCTGATGAAGCTAACTTCAATGACATTAAAATCAAACTAGGAATGCCTGTTTTTATCAAACCAGCAAATATGGGTTCTTCAGTGGGTGTGAGTAAAGTTGAAGACGAAGAAGAGTTTAACGCTGCTATTCACGAAGCATTCAAATACGATACCAAAATTCTAATCGAGGAAGCGATCGTAGGGCGTGAAATTGAATGTTCAGTTTTAGGAAATGAAAACCCCATAGCTTCAGAACTAGGTGAAATTACACCTAGTCATAATTTCTACTCATACGAAGCCAAATATATTGACGAAAACGGAGCAGCTTTAAATATACCCACCAAGGTTTCAAACGAAGAAAAAGATAAGATTCAAAAAATGGCAATCAGAGTGTTCAAAACACTTGAATGTGAAGGGCTCGGTAGAGTTGATTTCTTTTTGAAGCAAAATGGAGAATTGAGTGTCATTGAAATTAACACTATTCCTGGTTTTACAAAAATAAGTATGTACCCGCAGTTATGGGAAAAAAGTGGTGTTTCATACACTGAGCTAATAAGTAAATTGTTAGAACTTGCGATTGAGCGTTTTGAACGTGAAAGTAAGTTAAAAACATCTTTTGACCTGGGAGCGTGAGCTTTGCTCACCATGTGCGCGCATGGGCGGGAGCCAGCGTGCGTAGCACGCTGGCTTGGGGCAAACACATACAACTCTGCGTCCGCAGGACACCATGTTGAAGGTAGCAACCTGTTCGCGAATCACGCAGAAACAGTGAACGAATACGCCCAGTCGCAAAGCGTATAAGAGAATTGTTTTGTAGTGATGAAGCGAACCCGAAAAAACAATCCATTTCCTTTCAACTTCTTTAGAAAAGCGGAAGGGGGTCTGGGGGAAGCCGCAAAAAATAGTAAGGAAATGGATTGTTTTTTAGGAACCCTCGCGCCAGCGAGGGTTGGGGTTGCGGAGCGTCACCACGAACCCCAATGCGTACGTGGAGGTATCGAAACACCACGCGCTCCGCGCGTTGTAATCATTGTTTGTTTTCAAAATGGGTTCGAGCAAAGGTTAGTAGTTCACCGCGAGCACCAAAAAGAACCCGTAAGGGTTCTTTTTGTTTGTGCGAGCGAGAGAGTGGGGGATTCGAAAGACGGAGCCGGTATTACAAGACGAGCCTTGCGAGTGCTTGTCGGCGAGTCCGGGGAGAAAGTTCTTAACGAGTGTAGCGAGTTTAGAAACTTGACCCCGAATCCCTCACTCTATATTAATTAAATAACCCTAAAACACCCCTATTCCATCAAAACCTACCTCAATTTTGATAGAATAGGCCTCATAACCTTAGTGAGCAATACTTTCTAGATGCCGTACTCTCTGTATCGACGCGCTCGCACAAAACACTGTGTTTCGTGTTTATGAAGCTTACTGATAGCATTACGGAGTGGTTTTTATTTTGCAAACAGTAATTCACTACAGTCTGCATTTTCTTGTGCCTGGCCTTTTGTCCTGGATCTTTTTTAAGAGGATGTGGAAACGGGCTTGGTTAGTAATGGTAGTAACAATACTGACTGATATGGATCATCTGCTAGCTTCTCCTATATTCGACCCTGCTAGGTGTAGTATAAACTTCCATCCATTGCATTCTTACTATGCCATCGCTTTATATTTTGTATTGCTCTTGATTCCAAACATATATATTCGGATTATTGCGATAGGCTTGTTGCTTCATATTCTGACTGATCTCCAAGATTGTCTGTGGATTATTTCGTCTTTATAGAGTGTTACTCATGGAGCCTGGGCATTATTAATGAGGCAAAATATCCACCTGGTTGCTCCGGGTTTCTTATAGCTAACAGGTTTGGTATCATGTAAAAGTATAGTAGATTATGATTTCTTGGATTAGAGAACACCTTTCAAATAAATTTGTTATTGCACTCATCGCGAGTGTTTTCATAGTGACTACTTTTGCTTGCTTTACTATGGCGACTACGGATGTCCACACAAGTGAGTTGAATACAGCTTGTGTGGCAATAATGAATCTAGCAGATAATATTATAATCAAAACAGGGGTTGTGTTAATGATGATGGTGGTTATAGCTCGGTTAAGCACTAGGGCTGGAATATCACTCACATCATTAGGACTTGATCTTTTCGTGACCGGTCTCCATGGTCCACCTTTTTACAAACAAGTGTTGTCTAGAGAATATTCATACTTATCCAAGCTTTTTAGTTCAGGGATCATACATTCCAAGCTCCACAGTATCGCTGTATAACCAACGAAATAAAGCTCGTTAGTAGCTTTATTTATGACGTTGGTTTTTGTATGTACACGTATAAACTTAATAAAAAATTATGGAAGAAATAAAACAGAAACAAACAAATCAATATGTAATACCGGCAGCAATCGTGATCGCAGGAGCTTTTGTTGCAGGAGCATTATATTTTTCTGGTGCGGGCTCTACATCAGAGCCAATTGCAAATACGGGGAATAATCAGCCGGTCGCTCAGGCTCCAGAACCAACAGGTTCGACTGATGCAGTACGTCCCGTGACGAGTGAAGATCATATTAAAGGAAATATAGACGCCCCTGTAAAAATTGTTGAATACTCAGACTTTGAATGTCCGTTTTGTAAACGATTTCACGACACAATGAATGAGGTAATGGATAAATATGGCGATAGTGGCGAAGTTGCATGGGTGTTTAGGCAGTTTCCATTGGAACAACTACACCCAGTAAAGGCACAAGCAGTAGCAGTAGCGTCTGAATGTGCAGCAGAACAAGGTGGCAACGATGCTTTTTGGAAATTTACTGATGGTTATTTTGATGTCACATTGGCAAATAATCGGACTGATATCGAAACGGTAATTCCGCAACTAGTGAGAGAGACCGGATTAGACGAGGCAGCTTTCCAGGTATGTTTTGAAAGTGGTAAGTATGACGCTCACATTGAAGCTGATATTGCCAACGCAATTGAGACCGGTGGACGAGGTACTCCATGGAGTGTCGTAATTGGACCAGATGGAACAACGTATCCACTTAATGGAGCGCAACCATTAAGAGCAGTAGAGCAACTCATAGATATTGCAAAGAATAATTAAATTGCAAGATGAAACAGCTTAAGACAGTACTGTCGATAGTAGCGAAACCGGGATACGCATTTCTAGCAATGGTTGTAAGCGGTATAGTTTTCACTATTGCCGTGTGGCTTCCAAACTTCTCATTAATTTTAATTGTGCTTCGAAAAGCCACTCTGTCTGAGACTGTGTCTCTGTTGTGGAGTCTATATGGTGCAATAGGAACAAACTTTACTTTGATTTCAGCTTCGTACACAATCCTAATTGCTATTCTGTTTGGAATCAATATTGCTCTCCTGGTGTACTACATTAAGAGAGCTCGTGGAGGTGTGCGTGGTATGAAAAGTTCAGGAGCAGCCGGAATCGGGGGGCTGGTCAGTGGTATTTTCGGAATTGGATGTGCTGCTTGTGGAACGTTTCTCCTGACTCCGATTCTCGCCCTGTTTGGTGCGACCGGTTTCCTAGCTTGGCTGCCATTTGGTGGTGAGGAGTTTGGATTTCTTGGAGTTGGGTTGCTGGTGTACTCAATCCATGCCGTGACTAAAAAAATAAATGACCCGCAGGTATGTACCATAACCTAGATATTACTCACTAATGAAATAGTATATGAACCAGATAACAATTGCCTCAATTATTGTGAGCGGAGGATTAATATTCGCTGCAGTTTTAGCAACTGGCGATTCAGCGAGCGATACGAATGGTATAAAAACATTCAACATAGTAATGGAAAATAATCAGTATCGCCCTTCAGAAATAACTGCCAATGTTGGAGATCAGGTAGTCATTAATTTTGAGAATCGTGATCCCGTTAGTCACGGCGTAGCATTGCCTCAGTTTAATGCTACGGTACCTAATGGCCATGTACCTGCTGGTGGTACAGCCCGCATGGAATTTGTAGCAGACCGTGTGGTAACCACTGATGCGGCAGTTTGTGGTGGCCCAAATCCATCTGACAAAACTGATGATCATGGAGAAGAATTAATTGTTAACGTAATTTAATACATATGAAAAAGATAGCTCTAACGGTAGGAAGTATAGTAGTAGTTATTGTATTGATAGTGATTCTGAGCCAAGACAAAAATCAAAACAGCGCTCTCACAAATAATTCTGAAAATACACAAAGCAGCAGTGTCTTTTTAGTTTCACCCCAAAAAGAAGTTGATGTAGTTACAGTAGATAGAATAGACCTAAGTCAATCAGGATTTGTCGTTGTCCAGGAAGTAATTAATGAAAAACCAGGACAAATCCTTGAAGTCAGTCAGTATCTAGATGCAGGAAGTCATGAAAATGTAGAAATACCACTCGAGGAAAGTCGTCAGTCAAGACGTGTTGATATTAGCGGAGAGTTTCCAATTAGCAGCGAACTAGTTGTAGTTGTATATATTGATGATGGAGATAAAGGGTTTAATCCAAATCTTGATTCTATTTTAGAAGAAAATGGAAAAATCTTGGCAAGGTATGTTGAATCAGGAGAAAGTGCTTCAAGGGTAGTTATTGTTCCTGGAGCTCAAGAAAAATTTGATGATGTAGTAATGATGGTCACATATACAGACGAAGGATTTTCTCCTAGTCTGATAGAAATTAATCAAGGAGATACTGTTGAGTTTGTTAATCAAAGTCGCCGTCCAATGTGGGTAGCTTCGAACAGACACCCTGCTCATGACGTATTACCAACTTTTGACCAGTTTACTGTTTCAGGATTTGGTGAGAAATGGCAATACACATTTGACCAGAAAGGAGAATGGGAATATCACGATCATGTGAATGCGCGCATGGGAGGAGTAGTAAGAGTAAAATAATTATTAAGTAATAAGTCACTAACTATGTTATTAGGAATAAAAAGTACCAAGGTTGTGCTATTGCGTCATGTGTTGGCAGGGATTATTGCAAGTGCAGCAGTGTATCTAGTGTGGTCACTTAATACCGCATGGAGTCCTGATATGCAGCTTTGGAAAGCCTTTGGAGGGGGATCGTTCTTTCTCTTGTGGTTTGTAATGTTTATTGGTCCAGCAGCCAAATTGTGGACACCTCTGATGCGATATGTGTCGTATCGACGGGAAGTTGGCATTTGGTTTTTTCTCATTGCTTTAGTGCATGGATATCTGATTCTTGACGGTTGGGTCCGATGGGGAGTCTGGGAATTTTTTGGTTACCAATACATACCACAACTCGAAACCTATTTACGAGTTGAGTCTGGGTTTGGTTTGGCAAACCTTATGGGCCTTGTGGCGTTGTTATTTGCAGCGGCACTTGCTGCTACTTCTTTCGACAAGGCTGTTAGTTGGCTCGGAGTATCGTCCTGGAAGTGGCTACACATGTTGTCATACGTAGTGTTCTATTTGGGCGCTCTCCATGTGGTGTATTTTGCGTTCATTCATTACATGCCGTCTTTGCAACGAGTGGTCATGGAGCAGCCCACGAACTATCCTGATAATCCTCTAAAATATTATTATTTATTTGCCATTATTTCAGTGTTTGTGGCACAGTTCTTAGCATTTATTAAGACTGTGCGTCAGCAACGCAAGACTGAGTGGTAATAGAGTAACTTATGGTATTTGAAGCAAAAATTATAAAGCAATCTGAAGTCGCCAAAGGAACGCATGAGGTAACCTTTGAGAGACCACCTGCCTTCACTTTTAAGGCTGGACAGTACATGCAGGTGGCTGTGCCAGAGCTCACCTATCCAGACCCAAAAGGTGCTTCTAGATTGTTCTCGATTGTTTCTTCTCCCCATGATCTTGAAAAACTGAAGATTGTTTTTAGGATTTCAGGGAGTGGTTTTAAAGAGACCTTGCGACAAATGTCTCTTGGCTCAAGTGTCATGCTAGAGCAAGCATCTGGTAGTTTCCTCTTGCCACAGAAACTGACTCGACCACAGGTGTTCATTGCTGGCGGAGTTGGCATCACTCCTTTTATGAGTTACCTCTCTCAAAGAATTCAGGACACATGGGAACAACCTATCACTTTGTTTTACGGAAACCAAAACCCTGAGAGCGCTGCATTTCTTCAGGAACTCAAGTTAATGGCAGTACAACAAAAACAGTTCTCACTTACAGAAATATATACGCGACCAACTTCTGATTTGTTTGCCAAACTAGCAGAAAAATACTCAGATGCGATGTGGTGGGTCGTTGGTCCTCCAGCAATGGTTGCTCTCACTGTAAACGGGCTACAAGCTGGCGGTATGATATCGGAGCATATTAGGACTGAAGCTTTTGATGGATATTAAAAATAATGATACTTATATGGATAATAAACAAATAGACACACTTACTAAAAAAGAACGGAACGAATTAAAGAGAGTTGAAAAGCAGAAAGCGCGCGAGAAGAATATCAAGATAAAGAAAATTAAAAGTTGGTTACCTTGGATACTCTTTGCCGGACTTATTGTCGGTGGTTTGTATTGGATGGTAAATGCTTCACAAACAGCTGAAGAAAATCGTCTTGGTGAAAAGGTCTCAATCATGAATAGGGATCATATTTCTGTTGGAGATTCGCACGACGCATACAATTCTAACCCGCCAACATCAGGTCCTCATGCAGGACCTGCTCGATGGGGATTTAGTTCAGAAGAGATTCTTGATGAAAATGCTATTCACAACCTTGAGCATGGTGGTATTTGGATTTCGTACAAAAATATAGACGATGATTCAATCGAAGTTCTTGAAAAAATAGCTAAACAAAATAGCGCTAGTGTGATCGTAAGTCCGCGAGAGGAAAATGACACGAATATAGCAGTTACGTCTTGGGGCAGGCTCATGAGACTCGATGCTGTGAATGAAGACCTTATAAACGAGTTTATTCGCCAAAACAAAAATAAATCACCAGAACCACTTGCTAGATAGTTAATGAGTAGGTATAGGAAAAGAATCTTTTGAAGATAGTGTCAAGAATAGAGACAAGGTACTTCTGTCCTACTTGAGCTCTTCAATGAGCTGCTTCATCTCGGCTATCTCTCTTTTCTGAGCTTCAATGATGTCGTCTGCTAGGGCTCGCACTCGCGGATCTTCAATTTGTGCACGTTCACTGGCCAGGATAGCGATTGAATGGTGGGGGATCATGGCTTCCATATAATCAACATCATCAACCAAAACTTGACTCCGTACTAAGAAGAGGGCAACTAAAAACAAGCCAATACTGCCTCCAATGATAAGTTTGTTAACTTTTGTATTAGAGTACATAGAACGCATAAACCACAACATCACTAGGGACATTACTGCGGTCGCCAATAAGTTGATGTAAAGTCGCATCTCACTGAAAAACACGTGGTCAAGTGAGTACGTGTTTAGGTACATGGTTAGGTACATGGTAAATGAGGATACGCCAATCATGGCAAAAAAGTTTTTGTAGCTTGATTTCATATATTAAATGTTAGCTAGCTTGTAGTTAATACCCCTATAGGGTATCATAGAATACATGAAAAAAGAAACGAAACAGAAGACATTACGACAACTTAAAATCATCGAGGGGCAAGTTCGTGGTCTACAAAAGATGATTGAGGAGGATCAATATTGTATTGATGTGATTACTCAGGCATCCGCTATCAGGAACTCTCTTAGCTCCGTTGAGGAGAAGGTGTTAGAAAATCATTTGACTACATGTGTCGTACAGCAGATGCAAGGAGCGGGAAAGAAGAAAGCGGTCAGTGAAATTCTAACAGTCTATAAACTAGCTAAGAAAAAATAAGTATGAAATCTTCAACTACAAACAAAAAAATATTTACGGTAACAGGCATGACATGTGCTAGTTGCGCGCAGACAGTAGAAAAGGCTCTCACTAAAGTACCTGGGGTCACAACCGCATCGGTGAACTTCGCTAGTAGTCAGGCAACAGTAGGATACGATCAGGTAAGGGTAGACGACAAGGCGTTGGCAACAGTAGTGCAATCAACTGGCTATAAGATGGTCGATCAGTCACTTAAGGATGGCGAATTCAAGGTGATAGGCATGGGCTCTGATCACTGTGCTGGAGTGGTGCAGAAAGCACTGTCTGGATTTGCTGGCGTATCTAATATAAAAACAAGTTATGCCAATGGTTCGGCGACTTTTGTGTATGATCCTGCGCAAGTCAAATTATCTGAGCTTAAAAAGGCAGTTGATGACGCTGGATACGAAGCCGTTGTAATCGAGAGCGGTGACAATGCCTACGAAAAAGAAAAAGCAGCTAAGGAACATGAAGTGTCCGTCTTGAAGAAAAAGACGTGGGTGGCTGGTATTTTCTCGCTGCCAATTCTCTATCTCGCTATGGCTGAGCTGATTAGCGAATCATTAATCCCCGGATTTCTTAATCCATCTGAGTTTCCTTCACGCTTCGCAATGGTACAGCTGGCACTGTCTATTCCTGTGGTTATCGCTGGGTACCGTTTTTATACTGTTGGGTTTCGTAACTTATTCAAACTGACACCAAATATGGATTCATTGATTGGGCTTGGTACCGGTGCCGCGTATCTCTACGGTGTTTACGCCGTATACGCAATCGCTGGTGGCGATGCTAGTTTTGTAAAAAGTCTCTACTTTGAAACAGCTGGTGTGATCATCGCGCTTATATTGTTTGGTAAATATCTTGAAGAGCGAACGAAAGGGAAGACGTCTGAGTCTATTCGTAAACTGATGGACTTGGCTCCCAAAACGGCTACTGTTATTCGTGATGGAAATGAAATGCAGATTCCACTAGAGGAAGTGTTGGTGGGGGATACTATAGTAGTTCGCCCGGGTGAAAAAGTGCCAGTTGATGGTGAAATTAGCTCCGGTACCAGTAGTATTGATGAGAGCATGATTACAGGTGAGAGTGTCCCGGTTGATAAAAAAATCGGCGATACTGTTATTGGCGCAACGATAAACAAGTCAGGAGTAATTCAGTTTACTGCTACGAAAGTCGGGAAAGATACTGCCTTGGCACAGATTGTAAAACTGATTCAAGAGGCGCAAGGTTCAAAGGCGCCGATTGCCCGCTTGGCTGATGTTATCTCAGGCTACTTTGTCTGGGCCGTGATTGCGATTGCTCTGTTTGCTTTTGGTCTGTGGTACTTTGTTTTTGGAGCCACCTTCTTATTTGCACTGACTATTCTTATTACGGTACTTATTATTGCGTGTCCATGTGCCTTGGGCTTGGCGACACCAACCTCAATCATGGTAGGAACAGGTCTTGGAGCTGAAAAGGGTATTCTGGTTAAAAGTGCTGCGGCGCTTGAGCAAGCAAAAAAGATTCAAGCAATTATTTTGGACAAAACCGGTACGATAACTAACGGCAAACCCGTTCTTACGGCTGCTAAAAGTGTGACCGATATGGATGATATGGATATGCTCGCACTCGCCGCTTCTATTGAGAAGAATTCAAAACACCCGCTGGCTGAAGCGATTGTTGCGTATGCTAATGAAAAAAACTTGACGCTACAAAGTGTTGACGCTTTTGAAGAAATACCTGGGCACGGTCTCTCAGGCACAATTACAGGCACCCGATACTTTGTCGGTACTCGCAAATTGATGGACCGAGAAGGAGTTGCGTATGCTTCCCACGTAACAGATATTGAAACACAAGAAGACGAAGGAAACACGGTAATGTTTTTTGCTAGTGATACGAACTTGTTAGGAATTATCAGTGTTGCTGATACCGCCAAAGCGACTTCAGCTGGAGCTATTAAAGCTTTGGCCGACTTAGGCATTGCGGTCTATATGATTACCGGTGACAACGAGCGCACCGCAAAAGCAGTGGCTCGCGGAGTTGGGATTGCGCAAGAAAACGTGTTTGCTCAAGTGTTGCCAGAAGAAAAAGCTAACTATGTTAAAAAACTACAAGCGGAAGGTCTAACCGTCGGTATGGTTGGTGATGGTATCAATGATGCTCCAGCGCTGACGCAAGCCAACATCGGGATTGCCATTGGTGCTGGTACTGACGTGGCTATCGAAAGTGCTGATATCGTACTGATGAAGAGTGATCTAATGGATGCTATTACCGCGGTTAAGCTCAGTCGACAAACTATGCGTAACATCAAGCAGAATCTATTCTTTGCTTTTGGTTATAACTCTGCCGGTATTCCAATTGCAGCGGGGCTACTCTTTCCTGTCTTTGGCTTCTTACTCAGTCCGATGATCGCAGCTGGCGCCATGGCAGCGAGTTCTATTAGCGTTGTCTTCAATGCCCTTCGTCTTAAACAAACAAAACTGTAACCCCCTCTTATTATATTCATGGAGCAAGATACTAAAAATACTACCCATACAGGCAATCTTCATGGAGTGAAAGTCAATGCTCGGATATTGAAAAAGCTTTACTAATAAACTAACAATAATCTATGAAATATATTTTAAGCCTAGTAGCTCTCACTCTTGTCGCGGGAGGAGTCTGGTACACACAATCTGACCACATGGACATATCTATAAATATGGGTGACATGATGAGTGGTGAAATCAAAGAGAAAGATAATCTATCAATTCTCAAAGATAAAAATGTTCCACTAGTGAGGCCAACTGAGGTAGTAGAACTGAATGATGGCGATACCTATGAAATGATCGCTTCAATCGTGAAGCAAGAGGTGGGTAATCGTACCGTAAAGCGTCTGGCATACAATGGTCAAATCCCGGGTCCAGTACTAAAGGCGCCGAAAGGTTCCAAAGTAACAGTGAACTTTGTAAACAACCTTGATATGGAAACAGCACTTCATTCGCACGGTTTGCGAGGTGACTGGAAGATGGATGGTGCGGTACCGATTACACCAGCTATCAAAGTGGGTGAGGGTTTCTCTTACGAGCTTGAGTTTCCAGATACTGGCGTTTTTTGGTATCACCCGCACGTACGTGAAGACTATCAGCAGGATATGGGACTCTATGGAAACTTTATCGTAACCGAAGAAGGTTATTGGAATGAAGCGGAACAAGAAGCCTATCTTATTGTTGATGACATGCTTGAGGGTGGAGAGTATTCACGAGAAGTAGTCACTAATACGCTCATGGGCCGTTTTGGTGACAAATTACTCATCAACGACCAAGAGAACTTTAATCTAGATGTGAAGCAGGGTGAGATCACTCGTGCCTTTATCACTAACGTCGCTAATACTCGTACCTTCAAACTAGAATTTGAAGGAGCTGTAATGAAGTTAGTTGGTGGTGATACCGGACGAATTGAAACAGAGGAAATCATTGACCATCAAATTATTGGTACGTCTGAACGGTACGTTATTGAGCTCTTCTACGACACTCCGGGTGTGTACCCAATTGTACATCGAGGAGAAACCATGGGTACGGTAACAGTAGAACCATCTGATTCGAATCGACAGGCAGATTTTGCAGTGTTACGTTCCAATGGAGCTGATTATGCTGATGTGCGTGGTGAGTTTGCATCACTGCTCGCTCAAGCACCAGACAAGAATCTTCGTCTTGATGTGGAGATGAAAGGAATGATGGGAGACATGATGGCAGATATGGATAATGGAATGAATGACGAGGGTATGGTGACTTTGATGGGTATAGAAATGACTCGTGAAGGGGCGATTGAGCACTGCCAGATGATGCCAAACATGGCTGGCTGTGAACCTTATGCTGCCAATGAAATGTCAGGCATGATGGATAATGAAATTGAACATAGCGAAGATGGTATCGAGTGGGAAGATGACATGGCCATGATGAATGATATGAGTACGGATGAAACTATCGAATGGTTCATTGAAGATGCTGATACCAAGGCTCGTAATGGAGATATCCAATGGTCGTTCGAACAAGGAGATATGGTGAAAGTTCGTATCTACAATGATGAGGGTGGTATGCATCCGATGCAACACCCTATTCATTTTCACGGACAAAAATTTGTAGTCTTGGCTGTAGGTGGTAAAGCCAACGACAATCTACAATGGAAAGACTCTGTCCTTGTTCCGGCTGGTCAGACGTATGACATTTTAGTCGATATGAGTAATGCGGGGATATGGATGGCACACTGCCATATTGCGGAGCATCTCGACGCAGGGATGTCGTTCAATTTTGAAGTGAACTAACTAGTAGGCTGTTCATAACACCTCAAAAAAGAACAGCTGAGAAGCTGTTCTTTTTTGTACTTTGCTATAATTACCCTATGAAAAAAATACTCATAGCAGTCGTAGCCCTCATTGTAATTTTAGGTGCTTGGTATCTGATCACAGCACCTCAAAATGATTCAGGACTTTCTCATATAGAACAAAACTCTGACCCGCTTAACGCCACATACATTATTGACGGAGAATCAATCACACTCGTAAACGGTTCTGCAAAAAAAGAAATAGCGCCCGACTCTGCTTCAGTGGTGGAAACAAGTTATTTTGGAAACGAGGTATATACTGATCTGAATAATGATGGGCGAGAGGATGTGGTGTTTTTGCTTACACAAAATTCTGGAGGGTCAGGAACATTTTTCTATGTTGTTGCAGCTCTCAATACAGAGGACGGTTACGTAGGATCGCACGGACTCTTGCTCGGCGACCGTATCGCTCCGCAAACAACAGAAGTAAGCCAAAACCCCTCTCATAAAAACGTCATCGTTGTGGACTACACAGATCGCGCACCAGGCGAATCTTTCGCAACACAACCTTCAGTAGGAAAAAGTATCTGGCTTAAGCTTGATACTGCAACAATGCAATTTGGTGAAGTCGAACAAAACTTTGAAGGGGAAGCTGATCCAAATGTTATGACG
>Ga0306869_1000746_pt1 | contig 13807 bp, 14 predicted proteins | sample AntRauTorckE6833_FD_190421 | JGI IMG/M metagenome (GOLD analysis project Ga0306869, IMG submission 190421) | Saline lake microbial communities from Rauer Islands, Antarctica - Metagenome Torckler E6 #833 (v2) (version 2) | ecosystem: Environmental > Aquatic > Non-marine Saline and Alkaline >... | reverse complement strand
AAACATTAATGTCTGCATTTACAACACGTGTCGATAGGCTATTGATCCAAGAAATGACAGTTGAAACATTTTTACCTGAACCTGATGAAACTTGATTTGACTGAGAACCATTAACTGTTGCTGACAGTCCGAGGCCTGGGCGAATTATTCTCACAGTCTCACTTGAAGCAACGTACACAGCTCCAAGTTCTCTGTCGTCAGAATCGCTTTTTGTTCCAACATTAAATCTAAATGTTCTCTCTTCATTGTCTTGGGCCTGAAGCATCCCCCTGATTTTGATAGTCACTTTTTCTTCTGGTTCTAGCTCACCAATAGTGAAGATGTCGGTATCATGTGTTGGATCTGGATCAGAGCCTTCAAAAACAAAACCAAATGGGTACTCTGCCCTAAAGAGAACGTCGTTAAGGGTCGTGTTTGAGTTTGAGACAATATCAACAACAAATTCAACATTTTGATTTGAACGAACCTCGCTTGGATACTCGATATTCACCAACACCGGAGAAGAGCTTATTTGTATTTCATAGTTTTTCTCTTTTTCAAAAGTAGCACTTGAGCCTCGGACGCGATATTCAACAACTACTTTTATATCTTTTACTGAATCCTGCTCTCCAAAAAGCACTGACTTAAAAGTCTTTCGAACATTTCTACCGGAACCAATAGGTCCATAATCTTGATTGTCTCGAGATAATTCATCATTAATATTTTCTGACGATCGCGTTCCGTCTGGGTATTCAACAAAAACAGTAGCTGCCTCCATGTCGACATTGTTTTTATTATCAACAATAACCTCGAGAGACAACTCTTCTCCGCCACCAATTGATACAGGACCTAAAATCCTCACATCAACATTACGCGAAGAGACGCCGGTGTTTCCTTTGAGAAAGATAACAGCGGCAATAACAAAGGAAACTAGGAAGAAAAGAACAGACAATATTAAAATCCACTTAATAAAAAACCCTTCCTTTTTAGGTTTTTTTCCTTGAACAGTCCCTTGTCCTGAAACGTCTGCTTTTTTATTCTGCCAACCAGTCTGCAGACCCTCCACCTCTTGAGAGGTTATTTCTGTCCTCTTATCTTCTTCAGGTGCGTAGTCTCTTGAGTATAGCTGCTCCTCAAGCTTTTTTATTCTACTTTGATCCTCGTCATTATTCATTTAAAAAAATTATATCATCCTCAGCCCATGCTTGCTTGAGACTTTCACCAACAATCAGAGTTGGCTTTCAACAATTGCCCGGTTTATTGCCGTTACCGCCTCTCTTTTGTATGAGGAAACGTCAACAAGCGCTTCTTTTGTCCACCCAGAACCGACAGCTAACACCTCAAGCCCACTTGATCCACTAATGTATCCTAGGTTATGTAAAATCCTCAATACAAACAAAAACTCAAAATATTTTAATTCATCAGAAGAAAGTTCCGCCGTCTTAAGAAAGGAAAGACCGTTTGTAACAAGGTCGAACAATTCAGTATTTTTTTCTTCCCCGGTAAGCAGTCGTTGTAGTAGTGCATACGTATTTGCTATAACCCGGAGCGTTTCAGGAGTGTCTTTAAATTCGTAATATACATTGTACTTGGGTACTGCATTTGTAAGTCGCCACGAATACTTCCCATATACAAAAGAAAACTGCGAAGCATCGTATTTTTGAATACCATAACGGAGCTTAGACTTAAGATACCGAGAACCTTGTGCGGTGCACGTAATAAGGCCCAGTTCTCGAGTAAAAATAATCAAGAAAGAATTTGCTTCTCTACTTGAAAAAGATTGCAGGACAAGGCCCTGGGTTTTGTGAACATGATGTGCCATACCGCTTTATTGTACCTCGAAGCTACTTTGAGAGAGAAATGTAGAGTTCTCCGTACGTTGTTTCAATAGATTCCCCTTCGTTTGGTTCGTATTTCACAGACTTCGCCTTCACCTGACCTGAAATAAGCCCTCTGTATCTTTCAAAAACACCCACAGCCTTATCATCTCCAGTCACCATCAAAGAAATAGTGTCTTCTGGCATAAGGTCTGCTTTTTTGCGCATATCCTGAATGCTCCGAACAATATCTCGTGCGGCACCCTCTTCTCGAAGCTCATCTGTAAGTTCGAAGTTAAGTTTTTGAACATTTCCTACAACCACCTCTTTCACATTTACCTCATCTTTTATGAGCTCAACAAGACCTTCGAAAAATTCTTTTTCTACATCAAGCTGCGCGAGCGGTTGTCGAACCTTTACTCCTTCCCTGGTCCGCTCTTCAAGAGCTTGCGAGACGACACTTCGCACATCTTTCATTTCAGAAATAACGCTATCTGTCTTTTGTTTAAATATCTTTTTAAAGAAACCTTCTTGTTGTGGCCACTGTTCTAGATGCACACTCTCCTTATCATCTTTATTGCGAAGCGACTGATACATATCTTCTGCCAAAAACGGCATAAATGGTGCGAGCAACTTGCTCAACTCTCGCAAAACAAAACCAAGCGTCGCTGTGGCTTGTGCTTTGTCAGCCTCGTCGTCGCCCTTAAACCTGTCCCGAGAACGTCGCAAATACCATGTCGACATATCATCCACAAAATCTGCAAATGGTCGTGACGCCTTATCGAGCTCATACGCCTCAAGGTTTTGTGTCACCTCTTCAGTAAGCTCATCTAGACGTGCGAGTGCCCACCGATCAAGAACATGTTTCGAGTGTGGACGAACACTTTGCGTCTCGCCCTCTTTATACATTTCAAAGAAAGTATGTACATTTTTTAAGCGGAGCATGATTTTTTTTACCACCTCGTCAACACCTTTCTCCAAGAAAGCCGCTTGCTCCGCCTTAACAGCGGGAGATGTCATAAGGTAGTATCTCATGGCATCGGCACCATACTTATCCAAAACTTCTGACACTTCTGGATAGTTTTTTAAACTCTTAGACATTTTACGTCCATCCTCTGCTAAAATAAGTCCTGCCACAACCACATTTTTATATGGCGCTTTATCAAATAGAGCTACTCCCTGTACGAGGAGGGTATAAAACCACCCCCGCGTTTGATCAAGACTCTCAGCAATAAAATCTGCTGGATATAAATCCTTCTCAAAGTTGTCTCCGTTTTCAAAAGGATAATGCGCCTGAGCATATGGCATCGAACCAGAATCTACCCAAGTATCAAACACATACTCCACTCTCTTCATGAGTTTTCCTTCTTTATTTTTCCACGTGATATTGTCTATGTAGGGTCGGTGAAAATCGAACTCCTTAAAAGTATTTCTATCAATCTTCAGATTATACGGAGTTGCGTATGTGTGAAATTTTCCATTGCTCAACATACTTCTTGTTCGAGAAGTAGACATGCGACGAAGCGCTTTAAGGAGATAGATCATAACCCCCGCATGTGTAACAAAAAGTATCTTCTTATCAGGATTCTCCTTAAGAGTGCGTGCGACAAACTCATAACTTCGTTTTTCAACGTCAGCCCAGGCTTCCCCGGTTTCCCCACGCTTTGTAACAAAAAATTCTTCATCAGGAAGATTATCGTACTCTTTCTTATCTTCTATCTCTACTATCTTTCTTTCATCCCAATCTCCACCATCAACTTCATCAATCTCTGAAGATTCTCGCACTTCTATTCCAAGTGCTTCTCCAACAATTTCAGCAGTCTGCTTGGCACGTAACACTGGAGAACTGATGATAATATCTACTTTACCTTTCAGTTCTGATATGGCTTCTTTTGCCTGACTCTTCCCTTTCTCAGTAAGACCGTATTTATTCTCGGTATCTGAATAGATACCTTTCGTATTCTTCTCACTCTCTCCATGTCGCATAACATACATGTCCTGGATTTGATCTGGCGCTTTTGCTTGGAGCTCTTCTATAGAACCTATCACCTGAGTTTCTTTTCCATCTTCTGATTGCCAAATAGGCATGGGTGCTCCCCAGAAACGATTTCTCGATACCGCCCAGTCACGCGCACCTTCAAGCCACTTACCAAAACGCCCATCACGAATATCTTCGGGGACCCAATGGACCTTCTTATTTTCTGACACGAGCTTATCTTTGATATCCGTCACCTTTATGAACCACGAACTCATTGCATAGTTAAGCAAAGGCGCATCTGTTCTCCAACAGTGTGGATACGAGTGAGTGTATTTTTCTTTTGCAAACAACAGTCCTTTGTGCGCAATAACCTTCAGCACCTCAATATCTGTTTCTTGATGCTTCTTTGGTTCCTCATCGGTTGCCTTTGGCTTCGCCTGTCTTCCTGCAAATTCTGTGATCTCTGACTTGATAGTTCCATCGATGTTTACATGTTGAACAAAAGGAAGATTATCATTTCTTCCAAGAACAAGGTCATCTTCTCCAAAGCCGGGAGCAATATGCACGATTCCTGTTCCGTCTTCTGTAGTTACAAAACCTCCGGCATATATCTTCCATCCGTTTTCTTTGTTTTCAAGGTCTTTTTGTTTTGAGTAGTAGTCAAAAACGGGTCCATATTCTTTCCCAACGAGATCTGATCCTTTTATCTCCTCAATAATCTCATAGTTTTCTTTCAACACTTTCTCAGCAAGAGCTTTGGCAACGACATACAGCTCGTTGTCTTTTTTGGCTTTCACATATTCAACGTCCTCTCCTACAGCCAGAGCAACGTTACCAGGAAGCGTCCATGGTGTTGTCGTCCAAGCAATCAAAAATGTTCCTGGCTCATCTTTCAATTCAAATTTCACATAGATAGAGATATCTTCGATATCTTTGTAGTTTTGATTTACCTCAAAATTAGAGAGCGGCGTTTCAAGAAGCGGTGATACATGCATAGACTTAAAGTCTTCATACACCAATCCCTTCTTATGCATCTCCTTAAACCCCCACCAGACAGACTCCGTGTAGTTGGTATCCATGGTGGTATATGCATTGTCCATATCAACCCAACGTCCTGTGCGAGGAATTATCTTTTTCCACTCATCCTCATATCGAAATACACTTGCTCGTGCTGCTTCGTTAAACTTCTCCACCCCTAACTCTTCAATATCTTTCTTGGTAGCAACACCCAACTCATCTTGGATAAGCTTCTCGATTGGCAACCCATGACAATCCCATCCCCACACACGTCGGACATGATACCCCTTCATTGTTTTATACCTCGGAATAATATCTTTAACCGTTCCTGGCAAAAGATGCCCATAATGAGGCAATCCTGTAGCAAAAGGAGGGCCATCGTAAAAAACAAAATCGCCACGTGGTGATGGTTTTTCTAGAGACTTTTCAAAAATATTCTTATCTTGCCAAAACTTGAGTATCTCCTCTTCCCTCTTGGCAATCTGACTTTTCTGGTTTTCACTCATGTATGTAAAAAATACTAGCATTAAAGGACCTAAAAGAAAAAGCGCCCCATAAAGAGGTCGCCTTATTATTTTTATGTTTCTGCGACTTGTCTCACAGGAACTCTTCTTCCTTTTCTTGTTAAAACATCTCCCAACAAGTCTTCGTTTGGAAGAAATATTCCGTCTGCCTCAGCATTACCATTAAAGAGTCCTAGTTGGACATTGCAAATCAGAACTCGACCGCGACAACTAAAAATATTCGGTCCCACACAAAGCAGCTTTTCTCCTTTTCGCAGAGTGTTAATATTTTCTAAAACAAAGACAACGGTATTATCTTCTTCCATGAAGACCTCCCTTCTATGACACTAGTCTATGCAAATAATACTTACTCAGTAAAAGATTGCAACGACCACAAAATAAAAAACACACGACCCATTGGCCGTGCGTCATATTCCCCACAGAGAGGTTTCAAATCAGAACTTCTTCTTCGGTCGAATGTTCGGCTAAGAGCTCATCATGTGCGAACACTTCTGAATCGCAGTACTCGGAAAGCCAGGCAGCTGCCTCTTCTGGGTCAACACCTGCCCCAGAGTACAGGTCAGTAAAAGCCTGCTCGCTCAAAGAATACACTTCGTAACGAGCAAGACAATACGAATCATCCTCTTTGTCCTCAGTAAGCCAGGGATCTCCTTTGTAGTAGGCCTCAACAAGTCTTTGTTCGACGTCTGAGTTGACGTACTTCATTACCTAAGTCCTTTCAGGAATTGTTTGATATCCGAAATCTCAATGCTTGTTCATCTTGGTGCATCCCAACTGGGGATTGATAGTTATCTAACCACTGCAACACATCTCTTATCTCAAGACCGTGCTTCTGTGCAAACTGTCCAACCTGCACTTTGTTTTTACTTACCAGCTTATGAAGAATATCCAGTCTCGCCTGACACTTCTGCCCATCAGTCATCTTCAACACATCATGCCCCATCGCCTTTAGTATTTTGTTTCCAGATTCTCTCAAATCAAAAGTCATTATGTGTGACCCTCCCTGTAAAAGTTTTGTTCAATTTCTGACAAACAGAATACAATATTATGAAAATATGTCAACTACATCTTTTCAGGAATTGGCATCGCCAACACGCGGAGTCCGTTTTCAAGAACTCGAGATACTGCAAATACGAGAGCAAGACGTGCCTGTGTTCCCCCCTTGTCAGACTCATCAACAACCTGCACCTGCGCATAGTACGCATTGAATGCTCCGGCTATCTCTGTGAGAAAGGTCGTCACCAACTGAGGCGCGTAGTTTTCTGTAGCGCGCGCAACAACCTCTGGGAATCTGTACAACAACTTTTCTAAAGTTTCCGCTTCTTCTGTAAGCTTGCCGACTACCGGTTCAAAAGAAAGCTCTTTTCCTTTTTCAAGAAGAGACTGTGTGCGAGCACGTGTGTATTGTAAGTATGGACCAGAGTCTCCTTCAAAAGAAAGAGCTTGATTGATATCAAAAATAATATTCTTCCCTGATCCTTGTTTAAGAATCTGATACTTCAAAGCGCCAATTGCGATTTCTTCTGCTGTTTTTCCCTCATCAACAATCTCGACACTGGAATCTGCAACTTTTTTCAGTATCTCTTTTTTAACCGTACTAATAAGCTCTTCTGCCGTGAGTGCTCCACCTTTTCGGGATGACATCTTCTTTCCGTCAGTCCCAAGCATGAGCCCGTGATTAATATGTCGCGTCTTCCGGGCAGTATCCGGATCAATCTGCTCAAATGCCTTAAGACCTACCTGCATCACGCCCGCTTGCTCATTGCCTGTTACTACAATAGATGTATCAAAAGGAATTGCAGATTTCTTCTGATGTAGGCCAATCTCTTTTGCTTCATAGGTGGGAGCACCTTTCGACGTAATAAATACGCGCGTATGCAATCCATGATCTTCCCCTTTGAATACAATAGCTCCCTCTGACTCTTGGAATACTTTTCCTAGATTCTCTTTGACAATACGAGAGCCATCTTCGAACACTTCGCTTTCATAAAAATGCATATCAAACTTCGTGTCGAGCTTCTTATACATTTCTTCGAGATACTGCAGAGACCATACCCTTCCTTTTTGATACGTCTCATCAAGATTAGAATCGTCCTTCTTATATATATGAATATTTATTTCATCAATCTGACTCTTTATCTCTTCATCCTTTTCATACAAACCTGACGCATGTGCATAAGCATTGCCAATAAATTCAATTTTTCTTTCGAGACTGTCAGACTCTACCGGCTCTTCTGCTTGTAGTTGCATCATGCCCCAGACCGCTTTAGCAGTTGGCAGTCCTATGTCTGAACCGTAGGTGGCACGCACAACGTCGCTCCCAGAGAACTCAAGAAGACGTGCTACCGACTCACCTACTGTATTTGCCATGAAATGCCCAATATGGAGGGGTTTAAAGGCGTTTGGCGACGTGTGTTCGATAAGAATCTTCTTGCCAGTAAGTAATTCATTTTTACCAAAGTCAGGATTTTCAGTAATTTCTTTAATAGAATTTTGTAGAAACTCTTCTGAAAGATAGAAGTTTATAAAACCAGGACCGGCTACTTCTACTTTTTCCATCTCTAGAGGTTGCACAAGACGCAGCTCTTGAATTAACTCTAGAGCAAACTCTTGTGGGTTCTTTCCGGCTCGTTTCCCTGCAACAAGAGCAACATTGGTTGAAAAATCTCCATGAGATACCTCTGCAGGATGTTCAAGCTCTACTTCTACACCAGCCGCCTCAAAAGAAGACGAGCCTCGTTCTGATGAACGGGAAACACCGAGCTTTTCTAGAGCTTTTTCAATAGAATCAATAATTTTTTGCTGGATAGTCATTGTTGTTAGAATACCAGAAAATAAAAACCCCGCACGAGTGCGGAGCTTAATCAAACTTTATAAACCGAGGGCCCTTGTGGGGAATGTCAGGCTTATCAACATTTTCACAAAACTCCGCAAGAGGTCGTACCCATGTGTGGCTCGCATCTTCGAGCGAACGATATACCACGACCTCTTCTTGTGTTTCAGAGTCCTTGGCAAGAGCAACAATCTCGTATTCTCCACCCTTGAAATGTCTAAATTTTTGTCCTTTTAAAATCATTTTATGTTCATAATATATCTTTAGTACTATACATAGTACTAATTGGTACTATGTATAGTACTACTTTCCTGTTGAACCAAAACCATCTATCCCCCTTTCACTGTCACACAGAGCATCAACAATATCAATCTGAACGTCTTCCTTTTTTTGAATAATCATTTGCGCTACTTTATGTCCCCGCTCAAATGTATACTCCTTGTCTGACAGATTCACCATTCCCACCATAATCTCTCCTCTATAGGTCGCATCCACCACTCCACCAAGGGTTTTGATACCTTCCTTTATTCCAATACCACTCTTGTCCCAAATCAATCCCACATACCCTTCTGGAATCTCCAGCGCAAGACCTGTTGGGATTGCTTGGCGCTCCCCAGATTTTAGCGTCACTTCTTCTTTTGCAAACATATCAAAAGCAGCGTCTCCTTTGTATCCATACGAAGGTGTCGGAAGACCTGCATCAAGTTTTTGTATCTTAAGTCGAACCATTTATTTTCGAAGAACTTTATCCATCTTGCGAGCAATGTCTATCATGTCTTTTTCTTTCATACCTCGCGTCGTCACCTCTGCGGCGCCTAGCCGAATGCCAGAAGGACTAAATGGCGAACGCTTGTCTCCTGGGATAGTGTTTTTGTTTACAATAATTCCAACTTTCTCGAGTCGCTTTTCTGCTTTTGCTCCAGGAATTCCCTTTCCATCCATCCACGTATCGACAAGAGCCAAGTGGTTATCTGTTCCACCTGATACGACTCGCCAACCATGCTTTTTAAGCTCCTCTGCGAGTACTTTGGTATTTTTGACCACCTGCTCGGCATACTTCTTAAACGAAGCTTGGCTAGCCTCTCGGAGCGTTACAGCAAGTGCTGCAATCTTATTCATGTGTGGGCCACCCTGAAGACCTGGGAAAATTGCCTTATCAATCGCCTTATCGAGCTCTCGCTCATCTTTTTTAACAAAAATCATGGCGCCACGTGGACCACGAAGGGTTTTGTGCGTAGTACTTGTAACCACATCTGCATATGGAAATGGAGAAGGATGCGCACCCCCAGCGATAAGCCCTGAGATATGTGACATGTCTACCATTAAATATGCACCACATGCATCTGCAATTTCTCGAAACTTCTTCCAGTTAATTTTTCGCGGGTACGCAGTAAAACCAGCAACAATGACGTTTGGCTTTTCTTTTTTTGCCAACACTTTCAGAGCGTCATAATCAAGCTTCTCTGTTACAGGATCAACTTCGTATGGAATTTGTGTGTAAAACATTCCTGACGCTGATACGCTTTGTCCGTGAGTGAGATGTCCCCCACTCTTGAGTGTCATCCCCATGATCTTTCCTCCCTTTGGCATCAATGCCATATAGGCGGCAAGGTTTGCAGGAGAACCAGAAAGAGGCTGGACATTCACATGCCATTTCTTTGGGCTGAGCTTAAAAACATCAAGAGCTCGTTCTTGTGTGAGAGTTTCAAGCTTGTCGGTATACTCTTGCCCACCGTAATATCGCTTACCTGGATATCCTTCAGAATACTTATTTGAGAAACAAGATCCGAGTGCTTCAAACACATCTTCTGACGAATGATTATCAGACGGAATAAGATTGATCACTTTATTTTGACGCTTTTTCTCGTCTTGTATGAGTTTTGCCACCTCTTTATCCTTCATTGAACGACAGTATAGCACGTGTATAATGAGGTCACTATGACGTTCGAAAACACCGCACACATGAAGCCTTTAGGCGAAAGAACCCCTGACGATCAATACAAAAACCTTCTCAAATCAATCCTAGAAAAAGGCACGGTCACCAACAGTCAACAAGGAACCGATGCTATCACTCTTATTGGCCCTAATCCTCTGCACTTCAAGCTAGCAAATGGTTTTCCTATTATTAATGAACGAAACATGGCCCCAAAAGAGTCTGAACGACTTCCAGTTACCATTTGGAAACAAGCTATCGGAGAAATACTAGCTTTTGCAAACGGAGCTCGGACACTTAAACAAATCGAGTCTTTTGGATGTCACTGGTGGGACCCGTGGGCAACAGAAGAAAAGTGCAAGAAACGCGGACTTGAAACTGGAGACCTAGGACCTGGATCATACGGAGCTGCTTTCCACGACTTCCCAACTGCTGAAGGAGAGTCGTATAATCAGTTCGCCAATATCATCCAACAGATAAAAGAACACCCACATCTACGTACTCATTACATCACCCCGTGGGTTCCTCAATACACAGCACGCGTTGAGAGTCGCACACAAAAAGTAACTATCTGCCCATGTCATGGCTGGATTCATTTACGTGTTATAGATAACAAACTCACTCTCCACATGATACAGCGTTCTGCCGATGTGCCCGTGGGTGTTCCTTCAAACATGGCACAGTATGCAGCACTCACCATGGCCATTGCACATGTCACAGGAACAGAGGCGTATGAATATGTGCATAGTTTTTCTGATGCACACATCTATGTCGACCAAATACCTGCTGTTGAAAAGATGCTCGAAAGAGACTCAAAGCCCCTCGCAACGATGAGGCTGAATACTGACAAAAAAGACTTCTTTGATTTTCGCCTTGAGGATTTCGAGCTGTCAGACTATGATCCACACCCAGGAATCGCAAAGATACCCGTTGCAATATGATCTCTCTTATTGTTGCCACTTCAGAAAATAATGTTATCGGAAACAAAGGTCAACTTCCCTGGCATCTTCCTCGAGACTTCAAACACTTCAAAGAAACAACACTCGGACATCCTGTTGTTATGGGCAGAAAAACCTATGAATCTATCGGCAAGCCTTTGCCCGACAGAGAAAATATTGTTCTTACAAGACGACACATCAACATCGATGGAATAAAGATCATGTCTGATAAAGAAGATGTTCTTTCTTATTATGAAAACAAAGATATTTTTATAATAGGTGGTGGAGAAATATACAGACTATTTCTTCCTCATGCAGACAAGATATATTTGACCAGAGTACACACAGACATAGAAGGAGATGCTTTGTTTCCTATACTAGACAATTCTTGGAACCTTACCGCCTCGGAAGAGTTCAAAAAAGATGAAAAGAATCAATTTGATATGACATTTGAAGAATATGGAAAAAGAAAATAAATTTATTCACATGAATACTTTGCGCACAGATGACCAGCGTGAAGTAATGAAAGAAATAGAAAAAGAAGGACACTGTCCTTTTTGCCGAGAAAACCTGGAGAAATATCATAAAAATCCGATTCTTAAAGAAGGAAAATACTGGATACTGACAGATAATCAGTGGCCGTATGAAAAAATAAACCATCAACTTCTTGCTATCTACAAAACTCACATAGAGCATATAAATGACATGAATCCTGAAGCTGGAAAAGAGCTGATCGAATTGTTCCAAGAAGAAGCAAAGAAAAGAAATATTCCAGGAGGAGGAATCGCTATGCGGTTTGGGAAAAATACAGACAAAGGAAATTATGGCTCAAGTGTTCTCCATCTCCATGCACACATGATAGAGCCAGACCTAGGCTCTCTTGAAGAAACAGAAGCTTGGCGTTTCAAATTTGGACAGCCAAAAAATTATAAAAAAGATTAGTAATCATTTGCTAATCTTTTTTATTTGAATAATTTCAACTCCACTATTTTTTAGTATTCTTTCTCCATCAAGGACGGCATATCCATTTGTAAAATACAGTTTTTTAATGCCAGCCGTTGCAATCTGTTTGGCACACACTGGACACGGAAAATCTGTCACATACATCTCTGTCCCCTTAAGCGACACGCCTTCCCTTGCAGCATCAGCAATGATCCCCGCTTCTGTGTGTATAGAAGTGTACTTATCCAAGTCTTGCCCTTTGTGCGAAGCATTGCGAGGATCTCCATCTGCATACTGTTGTTGTTGGTGTGGCACATGGTTATTTATTCTAGAAAATACCACTTCCCCATCTTTCACAAGCACCGCCCCAATCTTTCTCCACCAGTCAGAACTTTTTTCTGCTTCCCTGAAAGCTGTGTTCATAAACTCATTTTTAGTTATGATTCTTTCTGCTCCAACTTTCTTTTCCTTTTTTGTGTTTGTTCTATCCCACCGCAAGAATACAGGATCAAAAGAAACCTTTTCATTTTTTAAATATTTTGAAGCAAACTCCTGACACACATCTTCGTCAGGCATGATGACTTCCTTGTCTTTTAATTCTTCAATATCATCAAGAGAAAGAACCTTTATTTTAGGCACAATATCCCAACTCTGTATCGCCCGGACTATCAACCCTGGCTCAAGAGCGCGTATCTCTTTTGCTAAATAATCGTGCTCCAAAATAACATCTTCTCCAAACACATACAAAACTTCTGAGTCAGAGTGCTTCTCAAGAAAGAGTTTATACCCTTCATGCAAGACAGGTATATATGCAACAATTATTTTACTCATTTTTTATCCCCTTTTATTTCTGCAAAAACCACTTCTATAGTCTCAACAATCTTTGGAGTTAGAGCTTTTGAAAGTTTGTCAGCCAAGCCAATCTGCATGTGTCGAATTTTTGCACTTGTAGAAGTAGTTGCTTGACGCTCGAGCACAGTAACCTGTCCGCAAAATTCCTGAAGCTTCTGTATATCTTCTTCAGTATATGTTCCTTCGACAGCAATAAGCACATCTGGCTTAAGGGTCTTTATGAGCTCCCACTTAGGAGCCGCTGCGTCTTTGAGAATAACAAGATCAACATGCTTAATATGTGTAAGCATTTCCATTCGTTCGTCTTCAGGAACAATTGGCCTATCGGGGCCTTTACGTTTTTGAATCTTTTCGTCACTATCAATGCCAACAACAAGAAAGTCTCCATGTTCTTTTGCTTTTTGCAGATACCGAGCGTGTCCAATATGAACCAAATCAAAAGATCCTTGTGTAAGGACGATCTTTTTCCCAGCAGATCTCTCTTTCTTTACAATACCGTGCAAGATATCAAACCCTTCAGCAATCATCATAGTATTAGCACTATATCGCAAAAATCACCCAAAGCAAAACCCGCCTTTATGGGCGGGTTTTTTATTGAAATTATTTAGTGAAGAAAATCTATTCCACCTCAACCTACACATATTTTCTTGCTAGAAAATTGCGCAGGCCGAGAAATAGTGTTTAGACACTTTTTCTCCGCGTTCGTCGCGCTCCGGCCGGTTGAAGTAAATTATTTTACTTCTATCTCTTACAGAGACCGTATACCTTTTGGATATTTTACTTCAGGAAATCGTAAAATACCTCAAAAGCTTCATAGAAGTGAACTTACTTCACTTCTATGCCCATGCTTCGACAAGAACCTTCAATAATCTTAGTAGCAGCATCGAGATCATTAGCATTAAGATCTGGCATTTTTACTTCTGCAATCTCTCTTGCCTGTGCCTTGGTGATAGTTCCTACCTTTGAGACCTTGTTCTTTCCAGAACCACTCTTG
>Ga0306869_1000741_pt1 | contig 13868 bp, 33 predicted proteins | sample AntRauTorckE6833_FD_190421 | JGI IMG/M metagenome (GOLD analysis project Ga0306869, IMG submission 190421) | Saline lake microbial communities from Rauer Islands, Antarctica - Metagenome Torckler E6 #833 (v2) (version 2) | ecosystem: Environmental > Aquatic > Non-marine Saline and Alkaline >... | reverse complement strand
AAATTATGCAAACAGAAACTAGATACCTATATGTAGATAATACTATAGAAAAACAAAACAAGACAAAAGGGTTTACAGAGAAGTATTTTACAGTTATAAAAGTACCTACTTTTAATGATAATTATTATAAAGCCGAGAAAAAGGCTAGGACTATAGTACAAAAATTAGGTTTAAAATTAGCGGGAGGTTCCTTTGGAGAACCATCAAAACCCTACAACTTTGAGTCTAATTATACGGTTATTAATTGCCCTAAGAATACCAAAATACAACCTAACACGAAGCACGATAATTATATAATAAGTCTAATTGAAAACGGATACTAATTATACCTTTGTACAATTAGAAGAACAAGGAGATGATAGATGAGGTTTTAACAAATTAATAACAAAAAATTATGAAATTAAATGCAGACGATTTTAGAGACGTGGCTATTAGAATAGTAGATAATATGGTAGAACAGGGTATTGTTAAAAGTTGTATTGATACAGATGATGATACAGAATTTACTATACAAGATATTATAGTTACAGAGTTGTTAGATGCTCACAAAGAACAGATTTTAGACCTCTATAAAAAGCATATTTTTACAGATGTGGATAATGCCATTATTAATGATGCTATTGAGTATGGAGTATTAGAAACTGATGAAATACTATCCGATTTTATAGAATACGCAGATAGAAATATATTTACTGAATACTTATTCGATTTTAACGAACATTACCAAAATGGTTTAACCCACCTAGAAAACTTTGATTTATATTTAGATTTTAAGAATTCATTAATAGTATAATACTTTTATTTAGTCTTACCTTTGTACTATAAAATAAAAACATAAATAATGAAAACATTAAGAGAAGATTACAACCTATTACAAAAGGAAATACGACTTACTTTTGATACTTTAATGACTATTGGAGATTATTCTTTTATTGAGACTAATGTAAGAGATATTTACGACGAAATGGCAGATGAAATTTTATCTTTGATAGATAAAGAAGGTATTAATGTTGCAGAACAAGAATATAATATTATAGAAAGTTTTATGCAAATCTATTATAATGATAGACGAGGTAATGAAAAAATGGCTTATTTATTAGGAGTAGAAAAAGAAGGTGGATTATATGTATTTGATAATGATAATTTTGATACTATGTTTATTAATTTTTCAGACTTAAATGGCAACTATTCTAAAATAGAAGTGACAGAAGAAATACAAAAACAGTTAAGATATTCTTAACAGAATTTAATAATAAAAAACGTATCTTTGAATAACACTAAAACCTGAAAATTATGACACTAGAATTAAACATACAAGGCTATTTTGATTTTACAGTTTGCCTATTAGACACTGAAATACCCGTAGAAAACGAGATAGCTTTGGGCGTATTAGATAACCTACAACAAGGGGAATACATAATAGGTATTAGAAGTAGAACCATATTCGATATAAACGACCTATTAACACCTCTATACAGTTTTGTTATGGAAGCCACAAACAACACAGAGTACAATTTTGATGAATATTAAAACCTGAAAATTATGACATATCAAAAACAAGTAAGCATAATACCCCCAAATAAGGGGGTATTTAATAACTAGAACCTATGAAAAAAACCTGTAAAGGATGCAGAGCTTTAGGCCGTAATGGATGTAATTTAGGACATAAAACAAAAGTTACAAGCCTATCTTTAAACGGTTTTATGCCTAATCGGAAACCATTAGAGAATTGTAAAAAACCTATGACGTATAAATTATTTTTAAAACTAAAACTATTAAAATAAACAACATTAAAACACTAAAAATTATGACATATCAAAAACAAGTAAGCATAATAGAGGAAATGCAATCAAAAGGATTTAACGTATGTAGTTGCGGTAATTGTGGAGGTATTATACTATTAAATGAAGAGACAAAGCCTAAAATGGAAGATGATAGCGAAGGTATATATTGCCCCCATTGTAAGGTAGAAATGGCTTATTCAGATTGTCCCGACTATTACTATGAAGGTATGCCCGAACTAAACAAAGAACGAGATAATAAAATCTCTAATTCTTTAACTTACTCTTAACATGAATAACTAATTAGTATGCGTATCTTTGTGTAACAACTAAAAATAGCAATTATGGAAACTTATACAGTATCGGTTAAAGATGGAAACAATGTACTATTCAAAGATAAGAGAGGTAACAATGTTACCACTTTGTATAGCTTTTCCTTTAGAGATTCCGACAATCAAATGAGAGAATCAATTTGTAAATTGGAATGTGAAAAACTTCTGGCTATAAATAGTTTTATGGTTATTACTGTTACCATTAGTATTGAAAATAGGATTGCCGATTCTAGGATAGTGCTGGCTGAATATAATTCGGCTTACAATAACTTCACTGTACTAAGTTAAATAAATAATAACTTACCTTTGTAAGAAACTAAAAATAACTATTATGACTAAATTAGAACTATTATTTGATATTGAAAGCAGTAAGGCAAAACTTAAAAAATTAACTTATCGAGAAGAACAAATTATTCTTTGGAATAAACACTTGAAAAGAATGAATGAGATTTATGATAATGAAGAACAAATTATTCCTTGGAATAAACACTTGAAAAGAATGAATGAGATTTATGATAATATTTCTTTCCTGAATAAAAAGGGTATTAAAGTTGAAAAAGTATGTTGCACAGAATTTAATAAAAATGATGCAGATAATGGATTTTACCCTCATTTAAGATTACCTCAATTTTTGGCTTGTATACACCCAATCTTTGATGATGAAAATTACACTTTTGGGATTAGTTTAAGTGGTAAATTAGATGGAATGTATAATAGTGAAACTTTCATTAAAAAATTGCTCAATATATAAACTAATTACTATGAACAAGGTAAACAACACTTCAAAAATGAAAACCTATCAAATTTACGTAGACGTTCCTAGAAATGGAAATTGGGAAGAAGAAATTGACGTTGAAAGTATGGAAATACTAGCGCACAATGCAAATGACGCATTTATACAAGCTAACAGAGAGATTCAACACGAGGAATTTTATGTTTGGGAAATTTCAGAGGACGATATAATTTAACATCATATTAACAGTATTAAGTACAAAGGTATTGTATCTTTGTAATGTAATAACAAAACAATTATAAATTATGCGAATTATAAAGAGTTACCTACCTTGCTTTTCTGGATTCTACAATACCATATTTGAGTATGACAATGAAGATTCGGATATTGAAAACTACAATGAAGAGAATGGTACTGACCTATCGTTCGATGATTTTGAATTTGACTATGAAGATTATAGTAAAAGAATTTCAAAGGCGTGCGTTGATGAAATTGAAACATATTTGCAAGGTGATGACTTTAAAATTAAATTGGAATTTGAGCAGTTAAAAAGTCCACGTGAATATAATTTCGCCACAGATGAAATACAAGTTACCTATATATTAGGACAGCGTGAATTTACTAAGTTTACAGATTATTTGGAAGATAACATTGAAGCCTTCAAAGAGTACATTAAAGAGCGTTATACAAGCCGTTCTGGATTCAGTAGTTTCTATTCAAACGATGCTAATGATTGGATTACCGATTTCAAGGTAGCCACAGATGATGAACTATCTCATACCTTTGGTACTTTATTAGAATTTTACTTTGATAATGAGGGTTATTCAGATGAAGATTTGAGCGAAGCGGTGAGTTATGAAAATTACTGCGATTTTGATATTTTAACTTCAGCTTAACAATGTAAGCCTAAAATTTTATTATCTTTACACATAGAAATTAATTAAAATAGTAACTTGATTAAGGGGAACAAGTTTAAATTATTCCCGCACCACAAATAGAGGTCATTAGCATTGCGCTTTCAAAGACCAACGGAAACTGAAAGATAGGTGGAATAAAAAAAGCTATTTTATTTTTAATAAAAAAACTAAACACATGGAAAATTACGAACAAGCATCAATTGATTTCTTGGACAATACAGGCACTACCCTTATGATAACTCACAAAGGCTATGGTAAGCATTTTCAAGAAGACAAACAGCCAAGGCACATATTCAGATGCGAATTATCTAAGGGCAGAAATTCTTACTCTTGTTGTGGATGAGGAAACAGGTAAATTTAAAATAATATGAAACCAATAAAGGTTGTGAAGTTAAACAATGGGTTGGTATTTAAACACTACTCCAATAACTCTTTAATAACAATTGAAGTTGAACGAGAAGCTAGTAAAGATTAATGCAGATACCAAAAATAATACATCAAATCTGGATAGGAGCAACTAAAAACCTAGTTTTATGAATAAGTGGGTTGAGGTTAAGATTAAAGAAGACATATACCCACTAAAAAATCAACATCTATACGACCAGTATAACAAAGAGTTTTAAAACGTATGGGACGGTAAAATATAATTGTGTTTGTTTTTTGATTATGTGTAAGGGATAGCTGTTGTGGGCTATCCCTTTTTTGTTAAATAAATCTTAAAAAATTTATTGCAACTCTTTATTGTTTTATCTTTGCATTAGTAATAATCAAAAAACAATATTTTATGAGGTTACAATTAAAAAACGTTTATTTTTCGGAGAGACTATCACAAGAAACCAACGCATTTGCCGCTGACGTGTACTTAGACAACAGAAAGTTTGCTACAGCTGAAAATGATGGTCATGGTGGACCCACATTAGTTATGTCATTACATAAAAAGGATGAATTATTCAATGAGGCTGTAAAATATGCTAAAAATTCCCCTGACATACAGACAAAGTTCCTGAATGAAGATGGTTTACCTGTCACATACGCATCGAATTTAGAAAACCAAGTGGATAATATGTTAGTAGAGTGGTTAGAAAGAAAGCAATTGGTTAAAAACTCTAGAAAGGGGTTGTACATTGAGGATAAGGTCAAAAATAGGTTCCTTATTAGTTGGAATTTACCGATGAATAAACTTTTAGCACACCCAAAAGGTAAAGATATTGTTAAAGAAGCCATTGCTAAGAAGAAAAAAGAGGGTTATATCATCCTAAATAATAATTTAGGGTCATTATTAGCGAAATAAAGCCCAAAAATAACCCTATTTTAATTAAAATAAGCCCCATGTAGGGGCTTTTTTGGTATTCTTAGGTGTTATGTCCTTAAATTAAATAAAGTCTCTTAGAAAGGCTAATTTTGATTATTTAAGGCATATCTACCTATTATAATGATTTGAACTATAATATAGAGCATTTTTAAGTAAAATGAGGTCGTATTAGCCATTAATATCAGGAATAATCCTAAACTAGCGATAATTAATAGTCTTGAATTCATAACTTACCTATTTATATCCTTTGCAATATCAATATATTGTGGGTGCAAGTCTTCGAACCATTCAGGTGACTCAGTTTTTAACCTATCGAATCTTTTATTAAGTCCGCAGTCGATTATATTAATCTCACGACTCCTAAGTTTCTTTAGATTCCTCTTAATGTGAAAAACATTGAGTTCGATACTTGTTCTTGGTTTAAATCCCATGTTATTTATTTATTGGTTAATATTTATTTTAATTCTTTACTTGGATACTTCCAAGTTCTAGCTTGGTGCTTGCTTATCTGGTTAGTTCTATATAAAGAATCTAGATAAACCTTCCACAACTCACGTCTTTCGTCTTCGTTCAGGTCTTCATACTCATCTAGAGTTAACACTCTCAATTTAAACCTGTACACAACGTTAACTTTTTTTAAATATCTACGCCTCATAGTTAAAGGTTAATTGATTAGGAATACCCTTCTTCTCAAGTGGTAACATTTTGACATACCTTTTGTTTACTCCCGTCTTGGTCATCTTGGATTTGAACATGTAGATATCCACAGTATAAGTGTAGCGTTCTACAATCATTCCTAGTCTACCTCCGACGTAACATTTTTGTTTTGTCATAATATTACAAATATAAGAAATATTTTTTAATCAAAGCTTTTTTTCTTTAACCCTAAATAATCAGCCTCCAAATGAATTGCGAACCGTATTTGAGCCATAGTTGCTTCGTTATGTAAAGCACTCTCCAATACGTCCATAGCATCTTCATCTTCACACACATAATTAATTTTAACATCATTTACGTGCCATAAATTATTCACTTGATAATTATCATTATGCTCTGGTAAATTTTCTTTACTATTTTTAACCAACGCCTTTAAATTTTCAAGTTGCTCTTCAGTTCCTTCAAATACTAATTTCATAATTGTTGTTTTATGTTACATTACAAATATAAAGATAATATTCAGAATATAGTGTTAATGAAATCATAAAATTAGAAGAGCTGGACTTGATTCCAGCTCTTCCGTCTAGTTGTATGGGTAACTAACCCTGTCATCAAGGGTGAAGGTCCCCCAACACTTCACCCCGAAGTATCATCTCTGATACCCCTATAGCATTGATTCTAATTCTTTTCTCATGTCGTGAAGGAGAAAGCTGAACACATATATTACATCTTCACCAACACTAGACTGGTGGTTTAAGCATACGGCTTTTTTAGTAAAGGTATTCAGATTCATGGAGGCTAATGTATTTAGTTGCTTAGAGCTGAAATGGTCAACACTTATTAGTTTAGGGTCATTAACCACATCGTTCCAAGACCTCTTCAGCATACGCAAAACACTTTGGTTAAAACGTTGGTCTTTACTATTCCTGATGAAATCTGCTTTCTTCAATTTATCTGACATAACTTTTTTATTTATTATTATTGTTTATTAAACTTGGTTGTTAATACAACCAAGTTTGTGATAGTTCTACTTTTGCTTCGAATAGACCACGGCCCACATCCAATACAACTGTAACGTCTATTGGGTACGCATTGATACAATCATCTATAGAGTTCACATCATCTTTATCAAAAGAGTATGATTTAACGTTGGCGTCAAAGTGACTTTGAACTGCAACCTTAAACGCTTCCTCAAGATTTACCGTTGTTATTGTCCCGATGTTAGGCGATGCACAATCAGCATTTTTCTCTAATATGGTAATATACTTCATAATTTATGATTTTGTTTAAGTAAAGTTAATGACTAATATCTGTTTTTTAAATGTTAACTGTGTCAACCGCTTCTTGGAATTCAGAAATATGGAAAGGGTTTTCAAAATCTAAATTATTCCAAATTACACCGTCAACTCCAACACCCTCTCCATTTGCATAGTTTTCTATAATATGGTGGGTTTCATCTATATATTCTGAAATACCACTGTGGTCTGAAATAAACAAAAAAGTGTCATCTTCTACCATCCAAAATATAGATGAAGAATCAACGTACATTTTTACGTTTGGTTCAATATCGTTTTTGTTTAGTTCGTTTTGAAGTTTTGATTTTAGGGTTTTCATAATTAATTTTCTAGTGTTTGTTGATTACAAATATACAACTATTATTTAATTGGTATTGTTAATAAGTTGTTAAATTTCATTTAGTGTCTCTTCAATTAACTCTCGGACAATTGCATTTAATATGAAATCATTGTCAATATAATAGACTTTTTTAGTATCCCTACAAACTATGGCTATTGTTCTACCCACTTCATTATCGTCATCGGTTGACCAATAGTCAATATGAGTATAGTTATTATCGTCTGTGTAATCGTTTCTAAACTCCATTTTAAAGTGTTTTTAATATTAATTCAAACTCCTTAATTGTATGGACTCCATTTACAACTGTATGGTGGCTTTCAATTTTGTTTTCTATTTGCCTTATTGCTTTGTAAAGACGTTTTGATTGTGCCGAGTTATTAACGTGAACCCTAAAAGTTCTACCGTCTTTTAATTTGACTTCTTCTGTTCCAGTTTCCATGATTAAAATTTTTTTGTTTCTGACTACAAAGATAGGGAAAATTAAGAGTAATAATAGCCAAATAAATGTTAAACTATTTTTAGTTACTTGGTTTAAAGTCATCCCATTCTCGCCAACCTTTACCATATTTTAAATTTATTTCTTGTCTTGCAGTTTCTACAGCAACATTTTTTTGTTTTTTAGAAGTACATACTTTTAGCTTTTCCTTAATTAAAATGGCTAATTCTTTTCTGATTGCTTTCGTACTTTTTTGCATAATATTTTGTTGTTAATAAAGTGTTAAAGTCTATTGTAGATACTCTTATTTTTCTTATCTTTGTAGTGTTAGCCTGAGGTACAAGTCGGAAGAGTAGACTCCAACCTACGACAATATTTTCTGGATATATAGAGTAAAAAAAAAAGGAGTAAATTATACTCCTTTAATTTTTTAAGGCAGAGTCTTAATTAGAATACCAGCTTTGCCTCATTTAAAGTGAATTTTAAAGCGCTTAGATTATTCTTGTAGTTGTTACCAACCATCACACCTTCAAGTCTACCGTTATCACGTCTAGGTGCTGACTTCTCATGCGTTGTCCATCTAGTTACACCTGAAAACAACCCCCAAAGGTTTTCGCCCTTACCTACAAACCCGTTACCTTGGTCGCCGTCCATCTCACCATAAATGTTATTGTACAAACTATCCATAGTATTTCTTTTACGGGTAGAAAGCTCTTCAAGCTCTTCTTTAGTGGATAACCTTGAACAACCCAATTGTTGGCTTACAAGGGAATGAGCAAGCTCTCTACTACAAGGCGTAGATTCAAACGTCTCATAAATTTTAACCATCTTAAGACTTCTGGCTAATGCCGTTTCAATTAGATATGGAATCTCCTTCATTTTATTTTGCATAGATGCAGAGTGACGGAACTTAGCATTACCATTTTTGTAAAAGTAGAAAAACTGATTGTTACAGCTCATTGTCTTATTTCCAATACCAACTGATAAAGATGTAGACCCGTCGTTACTATCAATAATAGTTACATAACGTTCAACGGTATCGTTACCAATTTTGGCATCACCAATAACCTTTAATTGAATATATACTTTGCGACCTCCATTAAGGTTACCCGCCTGTATAACCTGTAATTCATCTCCAAAGGGCTTAACGCCTAATAACATCAATTGAATGATATGTAGGTTTTGAGATACATTATACCCACCTTTAACTGAGTTCAGAACCTCATTACTTCTGGAATGTACTAAGGCAAAATCATTGGTTGGAATAAACTCCCCGTTAATCTTAATATGAAATTGCTTTTTGATTACACCCCAATCTAGGCCATGATTAACGGCGAACTCCTTAACTTCTTTTTTAAGCTTTCTAGCTTCTCTAGCTTCCTCAGGCGTTTGACCACATTTATTAAGTCCTTTAGATGCCTTGATAGCTCTAGGTGAAAGGTTAGGTCTTTCAGTTTCTTTGACTTGTTCTAATACGTTTGACATAATTTAGTGTTTTTGATTATTAGTATTATTCTTGGTACAAATATAAAACAATAAAAGAGTTCTCACAAACGCTTTAACATTTTATTATAGAATTTAACATTTATTAAATTAAAAAAAAAATATTCACATAGGTTGGAGTCTACTCTTTCGAATATTGCTATCCAGACTAACCACTACAAAGATAAGAAAATTAAATGCTTATCACAAGGACTTTAACATTTCATTAATATAAAAATCCTCATCAAATTAATGATGAGGATTCTTAGTATTATATCACTAAATTATACTTTCACAAAGTTAAATCATTGGCAAATTACTTGGTTTGACATTTTCATTAAAAAACTCCTTAATTCTCTCGTCAGTCCAGTAACCGTCATTACTACTTTCTTTTAAAGCTTTGGCTTTTTCAACCTTCCAACCTTTAATCATTAATTTGCAGGTCTCATGAGATGCTTTGTTTCTGTCATCATAAGAGTAGTCATCTGATGCTGCGACTGATATACATTCAATCATTGCTCTCATCATTGATTGCTGTAGTGTTCTATGCTCTTTCTTAAAAGCATCAGCAAACGCTGTCCTGTCAAAACTAAAATTATTAACAGTGTTTGAAAATTCTTGGATTAATTCTGCTTCAGTTAATTTACTCATATCATTGTGTTTTTGATTACATTACAAATATAAAACAATATAATTAACCCACCAAATAAATGATGGGTTATTTTTGTTAAAGTTTCCATAACATGATGGTGCCTGCGTCGTTCCATTCGAAATACCATCCATGACACTCTACGTACTGGTTTAAGTGAGCTACAACGCCTAACTCATATTGGTCTGACATATTGTAGTAATTGAATATCTTAACACCTTTACGGTCTACAGTACCATCCTCTCCAGATAGCCAGATACCACCCTCAGTTCCTGAAAACTCCTCAGTCGTACTAATGAATTGCGTTGGATAAGCTTTCTGTAAAGCGTTAATCATTTGTTGTCTTGTGTAAGTTCTACCTTTTTTCATGATGTGTGTTTTTGATTACATTACAAAGATAAGAATAAACATTGATTATTTGAGTTAATAAAATGTTAAAAAACCCATAAAGCCTTAACTCTATGGGTTTCATTACAGTAATCAAAAAATATTATACACTGGCTAACATTGATTCAAGCTCTGCTTCCGCTTCGGTCTCTTCCTCTTTTAAGGCTTCAACGTCTACAATAAAGTCGTTGTTATCCAACATTTCGGCATTTTTACCTTTACTACCTTTGCCTGTAAGATACTTGTATTTAAGTCCTACAACAACATTATCATTATCTAAAAATCTCAAATCACTTTCATCTCCATTGATAACAGGATAACCTAAATACGTCTCAGGCATATCGTTTTCGTCCTTTACGCCGAACACAACTGCAACATTATAACCTCTATTTAGAATATCAACAACTTCATTATGGTTTGTCTCACTCCTAGAAAATGTCAATTGATAATTGCTTGAAAGGATTTTGTTGTTAAACCTATTAGGTATTTTAGTATAATCGTAAAATGTAACATCAGGAAACAATTCGAAAATACTCTTAAGGTTTTTATTAGGTTTCTTATAAACCCATATTTTACCATTGCTAGTTCTTTTAAAAATTCTTAGATTTTCGAAAGGGAAATCACTTGTACCGTTTAAACGAATTGCAAAGTTTTTATGTCTTAAGACACTACCATTGAAAGATAGTGTTTCAGTACCCTCTACTTTGGCGTGCTTACTTACAATAACTTCAATCTCATTAGCCAATTGTCTCATAAAACGTGTACGGTTAGCTAAAAAGTATTCAGTCTTATTTATTTTACCCGCCTGTACAGCATCAAATCTAGCAGCCCCAGAGCCAAATAAACAAGCTTCTGCGCACCCTTCACTGGCATGACTGCAAAGGTTTTTACCTTTACTATTTTGAGTATGTGGGGCTAAATACATAATGTAAGTAGTATAGCCAAACTTTGCACCCTTAATAGTTTTACTGTTTTGTGTAGATAATAAATTTCTTGGAATTGTGTAACTCATCTTATGTGGTTTTGATTATAGCATTATTGCCAATACAAAGATACGAATATTAAACAGTTTATAATGTTAATGAAGTGTTAAAACTTTATACTGTTTATTAAAAAGATAGTTAAGTCGCAGAGGTCCCTGCTTTTATACGATGAGAATATCAAATTGAGTAAGTTCTCAGGCTTAACTTTATTTTAACTAACTATCAATTAAAAAAGCTCTTTGGTCAGTACCAATCTGAAATATCATTAAAGGAATACATCGTAATCCAAGGTAAAATACCTCTTATCTGAAAACCAACGTACATTACTATACGTCTACGCCCCTACCGCATAATGCGAGAGCCACCACTGTTATCCTTCTGAGCTACGTGTTCCACTCAGGTTCTAATAATATAAATTCGATAAACACAGCCACTGGTATGGCTTGGAACACTATCAGTCTGTTTTGTCTAGGAAATATTTGACTGGATACGTTAGCTACCCATGAACCTGCTTATCGTCTTTCAAAGAGCTTATACAAATATACAACAATAAAACATATTGTACAAATAATATAATGTTAAAATTTAATCAAATAATTGCGGTCTGTATGCAACAATTTGCACTAAACTAGCTTGTTCAATATTACCGTAATTATCATCGTAACAACAGTTACCAAACATATCAGTTCTATATTCATCCTTACCATGGCATTGAATGATAACGCCTATTTCATTTTCTTTGTTTATCACAACGCTACCCAATGTGAATATATCACTATCTGATGGATTCTGCTCATAATTAAACAATGCATATTTTTTATGGTCTTGTACTTTCATGGTCTTAAGTTTTTATTATTCTATATGTAAAGTCATAGGAACGTCTAACCCATAATTTGCAATGTACTCATCCGATTCATTGAACATACTATTGTCAACGTAAAAATAGATAGCACTATCAACTTCATAAGCTTCAGCTGAACCATTCTCAATGTCTTCGGTCAATACCCTGTCCAAAGCCTCGATTGAAATTACATACTCTGTAGGTTGTCCATCTCCGTCAACTTCGTTTACAGCCGTTATAACTTTTACAGGGTAAGATTCATTTTTGTACTCGATAGAATTCATGATATATGTTTTTTGATTACATTACAAATATAAGAAAAACCCTTTAACTAGAATGTTAAAGGGTTGTTAAAGTTATGCATATTTTAAATCAAATACATTATCATCTTCCAAGCATACTAGACCAGTAACTTTCTTACCGTCTATTTCTCCTTTGAACTCTCGATAGTTATAAATTGTACCGAATTTAATTTTCTCGATAACCTTATCGCTTGTGAAGTCAAAATCTTTAATTGTTGTAAATTCGTTTACTTTAAAATCCATGGTGTTTTTTGTTTTTCATTACACCACAAAGATACGAATAACAATTGGTTATTTCTGTTAACAAAATGTTAAAAGTGTCTAGACTTTATGGACTCAACACATGACTCTCCACTTGTACTTAAACCAGTCTCATTCCAGTTTAAGCTACTATCATGAAGTTGTTGAATTGATAGTAGGTAATTTTGTCCCATATCTTTAAGTCTTTGTGGTAAACTATTGAAAAGCTCTTCATTTCCAACTGTTTTGCCTTGATTAATAGACTTAGCCAACTTTAAAGACACCTCTCTACCAATGGCACAACGTCTACCGTCTTCAGTTAAATACTGACACCTACCCCACCTATCAGTCGCTCTGTTATTAGCGTTAAAATGATTAATAGTGTTTTCTAAAAGTTCTTCTTTAGTCTTTGACACTTTATGTCCCATGGTGTTTTTGTTTTTCATTACACCACAAAGATACGAATAACAATTGGTTATTTCTGTTAACAAAATGTTAAAGTCCTAATATTTCTGCTTCACTCTCTTTGATATAGAACATCTCTCTATCTTGATAACCTCCGAAGTCCTTGATAGCATATACATTCCTATTGGTAACTTCAGCAAATCTACTCCAACCTACTCTCCTTTTAATTTGGGAATAAGTTACAATTACATCTCTTGTTTTTCACAACCTATTAAAGCTGTTGCTAATAACATTCCTACTGCCAATACTTTAATTAATTTTTTCATTGTATTGGCTAAAATCTATTTTATGTTTTGACCTTAAGAAAGCTCTTAAGATTTTCTCATCTGATTCCTCCAAGCCCTTTAAGACTTTCATTGGATTCAAACCCGCTCCTTTATGACCCAAAAACTTATGGGCTAAATAATATAATCTTCTAGTCATCTTTTTGATTTTTTTTATACAAAGATAATAATAATAAACAGTATAATATATTAATCAACTGTTAAAGTATCAACCCAATCTGCCAACTCACAAAGTTGTTCATGGGTTAATACGCCGTATGAGTAGATATAACCCTCGTTATCATAAATCTCATCCTCTCCAACTTCGGCAAGCCATTTGCTACTATCTAAATTAAAGCTCCTAGCTGCATCGGTCTTAATTACTTTAAAATCGTAATCTTCTGACTCAACGCCTATCTCTCTTACTTTCTCAATGATTGACACCTGCGCCGT
>Ga0306869_1000740_pt1 | contig 13878 bp, 18 predicted proteins | sample AntRauTorckE6833_FD_190421 | JGI IMG/M metagenome (GOLD analysis project Ga0306869, IMG submission 190421) | Saline lake microbial communities from Rauer Islands, Antarctica - Metagenome Torckler E6 #833 (v2) (version 2) | ecosystem: Environmental > Aquatic > Non-marine Saline and Alkaline >... | reverse complement strand
TCCTGAGACATCAACTTCATTACTACTACCTCTTAGAAACATCCTCCCCTGCGGGGAGGAAACGGGGATCATTATCAGCGCTGGAATTACTCTTAAGAAACATCCTCCCCTGCGGGGAGGAAACACTCGGGTATCTTGATCATGCGCGAAAGCGAGGGAAACATCCTCCCCTGCGGGGAGGAAACCCCGACCAAATAAAAGCGCATTTAGAAGACTGGGAAACATCCTCCCCTGCGGGGAGGAAACATAGAATTATGTCCAGATATCCTGGCGTTGAAGGAAACATCCTCCCCTGCGGGGAGGAAACAATAGCGGCGCCAATCACGACGTATGTGGGAGGGAAACATCCTCCCCTGCGGGGAGGAAACTCCGAATTCCTATCCCAAAAACGCTTAGGACCGGAAACATCCTCCCCTGCGGGGAGGAAACCGAGACAAGATCGTCAAGCCTAGCGGATAATAGGAAACATCCTCCCCTGCGGGGAGGAAACCCTGCGACTTTTTGTCACAGGTTTAAACATCCTATTAACTTGTCAAAAAGAGCTTACCACTTATCCCATTTTAATGGTAGGGAATACTTTGGATTGGTAAGTTTCTGCCCATTTTTCCCTAATTCCATTCCCAAATTTCAACAGGTCCCTCGCCAGAGAGTACAGATTCACCGAATCTCCAATCTGGCCTACAATACGAATTACGGGGATAAAAACTTCTTCTGGAGTTTCGTGTTGGATAAGCAGTTGGAATCGGTTTACCTTAATGGCTGGCCCATCCTTTCCTGCCGCCATTGCTTCTGCAAAACCCGAACCCTTAGAATGTTTATCCCCTTCCTTTACTTTAAGATGAGACATAACTCCCGCCACCAAAGCAATTCGATCTTTGCTATAATGAAATCCGTTCTCTGCCAGAGTTTCTTTGAGCCTTGAATAAGCAGGTTCAAATAGTATTTTCTGGATGGTATCACATCGCCTCAGACTAGCCATCTGACCTTTACTGTGATTGGACAAGTGGTAATGCCATTTAATGACGATGCTCTCTTCTGTAATTTTCGTTTTACTGCTCATTTTCAGCCTCTGTTTTTCAAGTATATGAGTGAACCGCGAAGGTAACTTCTTTCCAAAACGGGAGAAGTTACCTCTACCTTTTTAGCCTTTGGTTTTTTCTTAAACGTTTTCCCTCTAACCAAATACCCTTTCAAGCCATTTTTAAAACCTACCTCCTTGTCGAAAGTTTTTAACAATTGCTGATTGACTTCCTCGATCCATCGAAGTCGAATTTCGATATAGAATTCTCTTTTCGTTTTTCCTTTTTCAAAAAGGTCTCTCAATTCGGAGACGATTCCGAAAAATATAGGTTCCAGATCCGACCAGAAATCAAATTTCCCTTTAATACCGTTTGCATCTCCTATACTCATCGAAGCTCTTTGATATCTCCAAAAGAACTTATCAGAAGCTTCTTTTAGATATGAACGCAACCATCGAGCATGTTCAGCCAGTATCTCTTCAACATCTGAATTGCAAAGGATAAGAGGAGTTACTTTGTCCACGTTATGGATATTTTTGGCGATCCCTTTGTTGACTGAGCATAAAAACCATGCCTGCAAGTTTTTAACTTTACCCCGTTCTGCCGCCATTGTAAAGACGGGCGCTTTCGATCCTTCCTTGGGAAATCGTAGCTTTACCCACTCGTCTCCTCTCAAAGGACCACTAAGACGAATCGGGTTCTCTTTGGACCGAGATGGATCGACTCCCGATAGGGGATGCTTCCAGCCGTCTTTTATCCCAATTTTCTTTGTAGGTTTGGCGAAAAAGTTAGACACAAATTTTCCGTCTTTGTCCTCTTCCAACACAACATGAGTAGGCATATGCCAGTAAAGGTGGTTGGGATGGCAAGAACCATAGGCGGTTTTGGTAGGATCATAATTGTCTTGCATCCAGGGAAATTCAAATTTGGGACTTTCGTCGGGTTTGATATCCACCAGTTCATAAAATCCAATACCATCTCCCAATTGATCTCGATCTGATGACAGAACGTTATGCCACACCGTCTCCCAAATGGTATCCCCTCTTACAATGCAGTTAACCGCCGCATTTTGCCGCAGAGTTGCCCTCATATTTCCCAATTGCTTTGATACCCCTGACATTTGTGCCCAGGTCAGAAAGGCTGCAACATCTCCCATAGGGATAGGTTCGGGGTCAAGGTTCTTGATTCCAAAAACATTCTGGTCAAGCTTGTTGGCAGAATACTGTCCGTTAAGGAGTTTGGGAAGGCTATTGGCACTCTCCTTTTTCTTTCCCCATTTATATATTTTATTTCTCAGGGAAGGCGGAGCTTGAAAATAACGATATCCGTCCCCCGTCATTTCAAAGGCTTCCTTATGTTCCGAAAGCATCTCTCGAAGTTTCTGAGGACTTGGCGGATTCTCCCACCATTCATCCCATGCCAATTCGTTTTTCGGCCTCAGGCATGTCTGAAAGACTCCAATTAGGAATAGGACATATCCTCCATTTATCCCGAAGAAGCCGCCGTCGAACTCGATGGGAGGGTTCTCTTCGGTAATTTGCCACGGTGCTACCGTGTCAAAGGTTCCATCTTCTCTACGGACCTGAATCCATTTATCTTCTAGCAAATTCATGATGTACTCCCGTCTATTATTTATTGAACACGTCGTAGGACTCTATACTCTTTTCGTTTATTATAGAGATAAGGTCCTGCGGAAATCCCGTAGGGTTTAACCTTGGCTCTATCGTTTCGCAGAGTTTCTTCCGCCTGCGAATCAAACTCATTTTTGCCCCCTTCCCAACAGAAGAGTTGATATTTACTTTCTTCAGATTTGGACCAAGGTCTCTCACTTTCCGCATCTGCATCAAAAACTTCTTTGAAGGTAGCTCCAGAGAGCACACGAGGGTTTAAAGGGAGAGAGGGTAGGCAGGATGCTCTACCAAAGTGCGGAATGAATACGGGGTAATTCAGGGCTTCTACCAACTCATCGCAGGAAGGCACCTGATCATTGACGGGTCGCAATGAGATAATTGCAATACAGTCCTGAATATACTCCCGTCTAGTTTCTACCGTACCAGAGAAGAATTCTTCCAATTCTTGCTTTCTGGATCGGATTATTTTGGGAGCATCCGCACTCAGTTTGTAACCTGCGGTTTGAACGGTATGATAATCCTCCATTTTGGTGCCGTGTTTTACCATGTGACACGCCATGAGATATCCATTTTGGATCTGTTGCAACCTATTATAGTCCTTTCGATCGATCCCTAATGCAGCGCTAACCATTCCTAGGATAGCAGATCTGGTAGGGACCTGATCCGAAGGTCTATTATCTGTGGCAGTTCTAGTGCCCCAGCTCATCATAAGAGCATTAATGGTGAATAAAATATGTGTATGTTTTTTCATGATTTTTCTCTTTTGTTAAAAATTAAGCTCGTCGAGCCAGGACCAGACCGAAACCGAAGCATTTTCTTTTTCCAAGACCTTTCATGAGGATTTTTTTAACCTCTTTAGGATCATCCTTGACAGTAATGGTGGCCTTAAAATCAATCCACTCCAAAGTCCCGTATCCAAAATCTTTATACACTCCATGATTGAGTGCAACAAATGAGTTTACGTCAAATCCTACTCGATCTCCTTGCCCTTCTAGCCAATTCTTACCTGCTTCCTGTGCAATCACATCTCGGGAAGGAAGTTCTCGGGCAGAAAGACCTTCTCTTTGTGCCTGTTTTTTCATGTTGGTAATCACACCATGCGGTTGTCCCTTATACTTTTCTACGGTGTTGGCGACGCATTTGATTACCAAGGACATTCCTTTTTCGATCTGAGGATCGTAAGGTTTTGTCTGTACGTCATAAAGAGATGGATTGATTTGCGGTTCTCTCTCTGAGATCACGGTCATAATGGGAGGATTAGACCCTTCTTCAAACCGGAAAATAAAATCTCGATCTGCGTTAGGATCTCGGGGAAACAAATCCCACATTTGATTTTTAACCGACGCCGGATAATTTTCAGGTCGGTCCAACAATTTTTTGACAGCGGGTTTCAGGAATCTCACCTTACTAATAAACATTTTTAGCTCCTTAGTTTTTCATATTCGTATGAGGATAAAGGAGAAGAGGGATCATTCCCCCTCCTCCCATAATATTATTCGATTTCGTCTTTAAGAAAGACAACGATGTCTTCCCAATTACCTTCTTTGGCAGGCACATTCACTACCGCAAATTCGCAGCTTCCCAGAGAGGACCACGCCAGATCTTTTTCATTAATCGTGGATTCCAGAGCATGGATCGATTCTTTCAACAAATCGTCTCCTTCCACCGCTTTAAGGAAAGCGCGCTGATACGAGCAAGGTTGAGCATCCGTCTTCTCGACACGGACATAATCTGCATAGGGGATAGAAGCCATGGAGGTCTGACTTCCCGAAGGGTTTTCGACCACAATTGCCTTGAACCAGGTTTCGATGATCTTGATAACTTGTTCGTCAGAAACGCTTTGTCCCGATAACAGTTCAAGGTTATCTCGAAGAAGTTCCGTATCAATGGCGGCAAATCCGTACATTACTCCAGATGAGTAATATTTCGACCCCATGTGAGCAGATCCCGAACCAAGGTTGAGGTCATCAACCGCAGTGAAGAAATCATCTTCTGGCACAGATTCGTGAGTAGATACCATGTGACTCACTTTTACTGCGCCCGAAACGTTTTCGTTGGATCCCGAAGTGAACATACGTCCATGAAGAGCTACGTCTGCCACACGAAGGGGGTCTCCATCCTGTTTGATGGTCAGGACGAGGTTTTTGAACAATTCCTCTACTGCCTCGTTATCAGAATCATAATCTTCTTCGGAGGGGATACCGTGGTCACACAGCATTTCCATGGCCTGAATTGCACCATATTTTTCGTGAGTGTGAAAATGGAAGATTTCTTTGGTTTTGAAGTGACTAGCATCTTCTAGAGCTTTCTCAGGATTATCCTCATAATCTTTTCGGAAGGATTTGAGAACATCCTCAATACTATAGGACCTTCCCCTGCCCGTGGTGAGAAATTCACTACAGTCTCCTTCCCGAAGAATCATTTGAATGATGATCGCAGCTTCGGCTACTGTTTTTTCGTCATACTGACCGGTATTACGGTAGGTTTCCAGAAGATGCTCTGCCATACGATTGGTTCGAACTGATTCCAGTTCAAATTCACCTCCGAATGTTTCGGAAATCCGCAGTGCCCTTTTAATACATTGGGAGGAGATCCGAAGACGTTTCGCATTCCCCCATTGTACAGATTTGGCCCGACCAAGATCGTCACGGTTGAGGTTAGAGGGAGAATAAGATTTTAACCAATGGACAAGAATAAACTTTTTCATTTGTACTACCTTTCTACTTAGGTTAGGTCGAAAATAATTTCGACGGGACATCAATCTATAACCAGTTCGTTTTAACTTCAAATAAAAAGAATCAACTGGTCAATATGATTCTTTGCTGGAAAACACCTTACAGGCAAATAAATTGACTGTCAAGGACTAAATCCCCTGATTAGGGGAAAATTATTTCAATAGGCGTAATCTATCTACAACCAAGATACATCCTTCTTATCAGAAGGAAACTCATAGTACTTTCGAGTCAGGATTTTGCTAGCGGAAACATCCCCCCTTCAATGAGGAACCTAGTTTAACCTTTCGACCACTTTCCTGATCCTCCCAGAATCTTCAAAATACGGGAGGAAACGGTTACTAGGTACGATGATGAGTCTTTGGGAATCATCCTCCCGGGTAGGGAGGAAACATGTGGTTAGCTATTTAGACCCCTCTCAGATGGTTTTCTTTTTATAGTCCCCGTCACGTGTTAATCATTGGATACTCTGCCCACAATCTCGCTTAATTTTTAGAAGGAAGTAATATGTTTAATAGACAAACCAGTTACGGAGAGTACGAGATCCGATTCTACGAGAACGACTACCTTATCCTGTCAGAGCAGGGATTGGATCACCAAGCCGTCATCTCAGAGATGCTGGGGGGCCTTCGTAGGGATATCGATAACCTCCAGTTCACCAAAGCTAGTGCCTCGCGTAATGTGGCCCGTTTCGTAGCGGAGGACACCTCGGGGCTTCCCAATGAGTACTGGGATGGGTATATGGACTTTGAGGAGGCCGGGGGTATCGAGTACCGCATAGAGCTGAAAAAAATCGGACAGGACTTCCCAATGGACCGGGATGTGGTTGATCATTTCAAAAAGCAGCTAAGCTATTATAGCAGCAACCGTGTCGCCTCCGACCGGCATGGCCATATGATGGAGGCCCAGCGGGCCAGTGAAGCCGTACGTGATGTGGAGAAAAGCTGGGCTCCTATTCAAAAGTACATGCAACAGGAGATAGAACGGGCTCATTCTAGTGTAGATAACCCTATGGGAGTTGGGGATATGAGACTTCGCTCTTATAGCGATGCGTATATCCGTGCTATGTCTCTAAAAAAGACGCTCGATCCAATGGAACAAAGTGTAGCTAAAGGGCAACAGCGTACTAAACAATGGCTGCGTTCCCGTAAGATTGATGCCTCCTCTAGTGTTAAGAACCAGCTCATCCGTCTTGGAGAGCAGAAGCCCGAACTCCAGAGTCATATCAAACCGGTGCTTGATCATATCCTCTCCACGAGGACATCTGGGAAGAGCTTGCAAGAGAAGAAGCAGCTCTTCCCTAATCTTATCAAAGAGATTAAAAAGATGATGAGCAAGTACCCTGATATCGCGCTTGGAAGAGTAGCACAGCACAAGGCTGATCTCACCTATACGAGCGGGGGTGAGGATTTCCTTTTCCACGTTCAAATAAACCCGGACGCCAACATAGAGGTGCTGCGGGGGAATTCGAATATTCGTACAATTAAAGTACAGCGATGGGAGCTGTGGCGCGTAGCGAGGGCAGTACTTGATGCTGTACAAAAAGCAGGTCGTAACGAGTCCTATGACTCATTCTAAACCCCTTTGGTCTCGTGTTTAACCAGAAGATGATGGTCTGATCAATGACCAGATCCTGATCAAGCAGCTCTCTTTGATCAGGATCTGGTGTTTTTCTAACGGAACTAGATATGCCCAACCTAAAAGATCAACTCATCCGTCTTGGGTCTGATCAACCAAAGTTACAAGAGCATCTCCGCCCCATCATTGATCAGCTACCACTAGAGAGGGAAGCAAAAGTTTTTCAAGCTCCCCCCCCCGTTTAGTAGAGAATTGTCTTTCTTTCTTCCAGACAAAGTTCGCAGGTCATATCCTCGCACAGGCTAGGGAGGAGATTGAAAAAAGAAACAAAATCCGGGCACTGTGGGAATCTGAGGGTATGTCTGCTCCCTCTCATTCAAAAGTGGAGGATCTAAAGCAAGTCGAAGCTAAGTGTCTACAATACACGTCGAAAGCAAAAGAGTACCGCACCAAGGCTTCTGCTACTATCCCCGTAGATTTAAATTTCTTTTCCATGCTAAAAAAGAACGAGCCCCAGAAATGGAAAGAAGCTGTCAAGAAATTTATGTCCGAAGCTCTTTGATCAGAACCTCCTTTGATCAGGACCCTAGCACCACACGTAGGAAAGCCCCTCTAACTTAATTGCTAGAGGGGCTTTCTTCTTTGACTTAGAACCCCTTAGTCCCAGTCACGGTCATCAAAGGGATCCTCGTCACCATAGTCATAATCAAAATCATCCTCTTCTGTTTCCGTTGTACCTACGTCGCTCATACGAGCCTCCGTCTGTTAGTTATAGGTTAGCCTGTCGAACCCCCATTGAGAGCCCCATTATAGCAGCTCAGTGAGCCTCTGGCAATCTCAGCAGAACCAGTCGTCAACCTCCATATCCAAAACATCAACCATCTGGTCATGCCGCAGACTGACAGAACGAGAGCCACGAAGGTTGAGGACCAAGGGAGTCCCCCCGTCAAAAACTTATTAAGACTTAGCGCTCTCTATAGCTTCTTTGAGCGCTTTACACACCGCCTGACGCACGTTCACAGAAGAGCTGCTCCACGTACGACGCTGGACATACTCCAACCGATGTGACCACCGACTGATACCATGTGGACCAAAGACGTTGCCTCGACTCAGCTCTACCGTACATAGCCAACCCTTCTCCTCTCCAAACTGAAACTCAGCATTGACCGTCACATACACAGCCTTTGGAAACTCATCCCAACCAATCGAGCCATCCCACCGGCCCCGTCCCGATTTACCTACCCGATACTGTAGGGACGTGGGACGCGGGTACGGGCTGCTAAGATCACCAGAGTGTTTCTCCATACCGAACTCAGGGAATATGGTAGCCAAGGCCGTACGCTCCTCCTCAGAGTCCATACGGATGCTGATATCTCCGGGATTACTGTCGCTGCTAGTCTTGATTCTCATTTGAACCCTCTCTCAGTACGTTGATTGTCTCTTCACTACTATATACCCCAAGAGATCACCCTCGTCAAAACTATTTAGTGTGGGCAACTTCGGTCCGATGTTTACAAGTACTCAGAGTATCCCCATCGGCTACAGGACGTACATAGCCAAGCTCATTTTTGTTAAGCTCATCATAAGAGCGCCACGAGCCTTTTTCTAGCTTCATAATCATATACTCATAAGGCTTTCCGTCTTCGTTCCCGGCGGCCCTATAATGTCCTGCTCTAATCCTTTCCCAGTCCATCGTCCCCTCTCTTTAGGTTCTAGAAACTCTCTCGTCCTCCACGGCTTCCGATTCTATACTGCACGTCACCGTCTTCGAGCACCATCGTCACCCAAGTCTCCGAGTGCTTGCCGGACTCTGGAGGATACCACTTCACTTCCAGTTGCTCATACCTAGCGTGCTTAGTTAGAATCTCACGTAGCGTTTGGAGAACTGCATCTGACACTAGCTCCAATCCAAATTCTACTACGAGCATGGGGATCAAATCGTCTAAGTCTGTCATGTCTTATCCTCTCTAGGTATCTGGTCACTACTATATACCCCAAGAGATCCCCCTCGTCAAAGACTAAGACTCAATCGCCTCTATGATATCCTCCAGCACAGACAAGGGGAGCCCTATCTTAACGAGGGAGGCAGCTTTGCGGTAGGTCTGGAGATAGACTCTCTTCTCCTCATTAGATAGACCAGTCCCTTCACAGTGGGTACAGGCCGTACCTGAATGGAACTGTCCAAAGTCCACCTCCCCATACCCTTCACAGTGGGTACATAGATCCTCTTTGTGTATGGACTCAGCCCACTCGTTATGTCCCCACCACCGTGGTGGGTAGTAGCTGTAGTTGTAAAACTCTTTCTCAGTCAATAGGGTCATGTGTTACTCCTCTCTGGGGTCAGCCCATTGTCCTACTATCGTATACCACAGCGATCTAGGTACGTCAAAGTGCGGTAATCCGCTTATATTGTGTGGGGTTGCAAATCTTTAACCACAGTAGATGGAGATCCCATGTCCAAGCTAAACCTGAAGAAAGTACGTGACCACTTGATCAAGGTAGCCTTTAATAACCCTGATCACCGAAGCACTCTCATGCCCCTGATCAAGCAGGCAGAGGAAGAGGCTGATCAAGAGGAAGCTGATCAAGAGGAAGAGAAGTCTGATAAAGAGGCGTTTAGCTTCGACGACCCCAATGCTATTGCTGGTCGTATTGCTGGGTACCTTGACATGCAGGTAGAGGACCTTAACCGCATGAGCCGAGGTTCTCTGGATGAGAACGATCTCAAGCGGCACGTAGGTGCGATCATCAAAAAGCTTGAAGGGATCCACAGGAAGCTTTGATCAGGATCTCCCATACCACGAAATCCTAAATTTTTCAAGACCCGAGATCACAGAACCGCTCCCTTAACTTTTTGGTTTCCTCCGGTAGATCAAAAATCGCGAATTCGGTCTACAGTAAAATTGTGACCGAAAAAACCAAAAATGAACTCCCGTAAAACCTTGGAGCATTAAATGTCTGATTTGAAATCTCAATTAATAAAGATTGGAACAAGCCACCCGCACCTACAGCCTCATCTCCAAGAGATTTTGGATGGGATGGGAACTGGCAAAATATCCTCTAAATCTTTCGAACGTGATCTCAAACAAGCTGTACATGCGCAGGCAGGACGTATGGCTAAGGATTGGGAGAATGTGAATACCGATTTCCCAACAAATGAGATCTACATCAATCTCGCCAATTACTATCCCGATGGAGAAGAGCCTGACCTCAGATCCATTGTCGTAGAATTTGACCATCCAGCAGATGAGGTAGTCATCCGTCGTTCCGATGTGGACGTAAACCGTAGGGAATATAATTTCCGCGAAAAAACTCTGTATAGCCCTACGCCGATACTATAATGATCCTGTAGAGGTCCGTGCTTTCATGCGACAAATTGTGGAAGAGGCATGGAAACCCTACAGTGCGTTCTCCAAAACGATGCCCCAACGAAAGGCGTTGGATTTGGCTTTAGGAACCACGACGTGGACAGAGCTGGAGAGCTATCTAACTCGAAAAAACCGAAAGACCATGCTCAAAGGGATCTGGCAAGGTCTTCAAGACCGGCTTTCTTCTCCGTAGGGTAGATATGTACCGCAAAGTAGCTGGTCTATACCTCAAACAGGTGCTGGCATCTGACGTGCTCCGCAAGGCACCCAAATCCATAGCACAGTCTAAGCCTGAGTTGGTATCCATCTCGGGCTTAGGGCGTGTTTGGGTGGAGCCTACGGATGGAGAGGATACTTTCCCCCCGGCTATCGCATCCTATGCGTTCCGTGACGGCTGGCTGGTCTATGAAGGAAGACGTGGTGAAGAGGGTGCCGTCTATGGATCTGCCCAAGAGCTATCGGAATGGATGCGCCAGATCGATTACCTCACAAAAGATAAGGAATCGGCAACGCCAAGGGAATGGAAGCCTTCCGATGGCGGTGCAAAGAAAAAGGAAAAAGCGGTAGCTACGGCGACGTCAGTGCTACGAAGGTTAGGGCAAAGTGCTGAGATTAGGGTCATGGTAGATCCCCAGACAAATGAGGCACACGGGAATGCCAGCGGATCAACGCTCGTGTTGTTTAATGTCCATAAGGCCACGGGCTCTCAGAGTTACACGGGTAATATTAGGGCACCCCAGCACCTCCATGTAGCGGCTCACGAGGCTGCACACATCGGATGGTCCCGATCAAAGGCTTCACAGCTTTTGGAGGTACTGGAAGATCGAGAAAGGGCGGGACAGCCCTTTCTCACTACCTATCACGCATTGAGTGGGCATTTCGAAGGGTCTATGGAAGCGGCAGCGCTTTATACGCTAAGACCTCGTGAGATGGAAAGAAAGCTTCCCGCCGTCTATGAAGCGGTTCGTCAGTGGTTTGGGTAAGATATTTGGTAGTTTGTTTATATTGCATAAGGGTGTTAGCGCCTTAACCACGTAAACGCCCCATTGAGGAAAGTAAATGACTGATTTGAAAGCAAAGCTCGTCAAGTTGGGCAAGGTCCGTACCGACCTTCGGCCCCACATCCGCCCATTGTTAGCACACTTGAACGCACAGAAGACCGCTAACGTAGAGATCAAAACCCCTTATGATCGCAACTTTAGCTGGAGCGACTCTCCGGGCTTTATTCTTACGCTTGCGGTACGGAAAGGTTTTCTCACAGAAGAGGAAGCCAACATGCGTATGATCCAAGAATTAGCGGCAGAAGAAGCTAATATGATGGTAGAGTGGCCGGAAGATCAAGGTTTCGGATCGAGTGATATGAACGCATTGATTCGAAATATCCTCAAAGCTGCCAAAAGAAAAGGCTTTACACCAGCAAATCCGGACCGCTGGGCCACGCTGTTGGTACAACCCATAAGGAGTTAAGATGCCAAACGTAACAGAAACCCCATCACCCAAAAGGAAAACTTATGTCTTTAAAACCTGATATTCAATATTTAAGAGTGAGACATTTAGGCGTTAAAGAAATTTCTCTTTATCTATCTGATCTGGACACGGAGCAGAACAAGAAACAACACTATAAAATACCTGTTTACGTCCAAGAAGGTGCCTCAGTTGACCTCCCTCTCAATGATCAAGTTCTTCTTTCTTATGCTCAAGGCTCAATTAGATCTTTTATTGATCAAGGGTTCCTTTCTGGACATGTTGTAAGTGATGATGGAGAAGCAGAGGTATTTGTATCCCCTGAAGGAGATGATAATAATCCCGGAACAAGAACAGCCCCTTTTCTCACGATTCAGGCGGCTCACGATTCCTTCATTGATAGAGGGATGACAGGTCGCTACCCCGCCAAGGTGATCAAACTGTTGCAAGGCACCCACTTAGCCGCTGCCCATATCAATCTTCAATCAGTTTCAATTAGAGCTGATCAGGAAAGTCCATTTAGTGGAGTTTATCGTGACTTTATGACGCATATAAGACCTGGTAAGAGCGATCGTCCAGCCATAACGGTTTCCCCCATGTCGCATTATGGATTTGAGCAGTATCTCTTAGATGGAGGGGCAACTACAGATGGCTCTGTGGATCAGAATTATACAGGCGCGGACTTGATGAACAGGGAAATTGCGCCATGGCTAGTAGATCAATTAGCCAGCAGCAGATCTATAGAATTATATTTTTCGTTACATGATATTGGGCATGTCAACTTTGGAGACTATGCTAAGGATATGGAAAATCCTTTATTACTTTTCTTAGGTGTGCCCTTTGAAGGGCAGGACCGCATCAATCTCCAAGGACTGACACTTTCTAGGGGCGTTTTATGGGGTGCGCTTGAAAGTTTCATTTTGTTCAAAAATTGTCGCTGGATCAAGATGGAGCCCCATTATAATCATCAGGTTAGCACTGTTTTTGACAATTCAGGTGGGCTTTCTTTGAAGGGTCACCCCGGCAGGTTAGGTAATATTATCTTTAAGCAGCACAATAACGAAACGGCTGAGTGGGGGGACCCTAGGCCTTTGTTTTCTGCTGCATCCTCAAACGGAAATCCCATTATGGTTTCCAGTTTAGATATAGCTGACTCAACTTCAGTGGGTTTGATTAACGATTTCCACGCCACAACTTTTGACTTGTGGACCTACGACGGCGATATTAATTTGGCAGGTGCAGCCAATCACTCAACAAGAGCTAACAATATGAATATCCATACAAGTGGACTTACGCTTGCTGGCTCTGGAGACCTTTGGGCTGAGTCTGTCACCGCTACGACGATAACCCATTCCGGTACGGGGAACATGAGTGTTGTTCGTGATATTATCGTGTCTGGAACCGTCACTGTAGATGACGGGTCGTTTACTGTAAGTGGGGGAGGAACCATCGAAGGCGACTTGATTGTCAACACTCCTGCCACAGCAGACCTTACAAACGTAACCGTCAAAGGTAATATCTCAGGTACAGGTACAGTGACCCAGAATGGAGGCGGCTATCTGGGTACCAACACAGCCTCCACCTATACTCATAATGCGATAAAGACGGTCTGATTTTACGCCCTTATGCGAGATGGTTCCGTAGAAGGAACCCTGACGGACACCGGTTCAAAATTAGGAACCGCAGTCGCTGGAGACTATTTGAATGTCACGCCCTAAGTCGTGAGTTGACTGCACACGTCTGCACTGGTTGAATTAGCGCATTAAATACCATAGCGGATCACCAATATAGTGGTGAACACCGTAGAGGGAGAGGTCGGGCGATTGCTCGGCCTCTCTTATTTCTTGTAACGGTTTTGAATACCCTAACGCTGGTCAGTGGCTCCAGATCGGGGTCTGGGGGCGGAAGTTCCGACTTGGGCCCCCTAAGATCTTAGGGCCCCGCTGCTATGCCCAAAAGCAGGTACTCTGATTTTCAGTCTGGGTCTGGTTTCCTCAGAGGTCTGTTGCCCATTCTGCGGAAAAATCAATAATATGGGACCCATCATTATGAGAAGCCACACGTCGTTTCATACGGTTGAGCACCT
>Ga0306869_1000736_pt1 | contig 13982 bp, 8 predicted proteins | sample AntRauTorckE6833_FD_190421 | JGI IMG/M metagenome (GOLD analysis project Ga0306869, IMG submission 190421) | Saline lake microbial communities from Rauer Islands, Antarctica - Metagenome Torckler E6 #833 (v2) (version 2) | ecosystem: Environmental > Aquatic > Non-marine Saline and Alkaline >... | reverse complement strand
TTCAAAGTCAGAAATTAATCTGATTTTTTCTTTGTCCAGCTTAGGCAACCCTTTCAGGTTTTCAAGCATGGCTATGCACGTTAGATCTAACCAACGGCTTGCGTAGTAACAACCTGTGACCCAGTCCTCATTAGACCATTGACTCTCAGGACGGTATAACGTGGTTGAGGGCTGAAGCTTAGTATAAACGTGTGCGGCATCAGCCAGATCAAACGGGTCCTCCAACATAACCCAGAGTACTGCAAGGAGGAATGAGAAGGTGAACAATGGTTGTAACTCGTTCTTATTGCACGGCCCACCCTCACCTATCAGTGTACCATCGTATTTTAGAATGGATTGCGGGTGTGGGTCGTGATTCATAAACACCCGACTACTTGTCAAAGCACTCAGTTTTCTTTTAAATTTCTCGACATCAGAGGCTTCAAATAACTTATCTGCCAACGCAATACCATTTTCAGCGCGCTGGGCAAGCTGCTCCCAACATTTGTTTGTTGTATCTACAACATGCTTAATAGACTTGCTCGCCTTGGACAGGTTATTGGAGAACCCACTCACCCATTTTGTGAAATCTTCTTCTGTTTTGAACATCGGTAGTTCTCTGGCTTCACCCCAAAAACGTTTCCAAAAGAATCTGTGCATATGCTCCGTAGAGTGAGGCTTGTGTATATATGGATAGCTTCCTACATAGTCCGCAGCACCTGCCGTCACAGAAGTCTTTAAAGTAATACGTGGGAATACGGTTCCTGTAGTTGCTTTATAGGTTTCTATACGATTCTTGTAAGGCGTATGCATACTAACCCGCAAATCAGAAATATGTGCAATCGCTCCCAAGATCTCATGGATACGCTTTTCAGATAACGTGCTAGAACGCACAACAAATACCTTGCGACAGTTGTCATAAATCGTTTTAAGTTCACGAAGTGCCGGTATGCGTTTCATATTCTTTAGTGCCTGCGGTGTCTTGAAACGCTCGTCGTAATCGTTTAACCCAAGGTTTAGTGCGCGGGTTAACAGGAACTCTTCGGTCATTGCCTTGGGGGGGACAGAAGGAATTTTTTCAAAGTAGTCTTTTAAACGTTGCTCTGTCATAGCTTCCATGTGTTTGATTTGCGGAAGCTTTTCCATTTTAACTTTTGGCTTTACACCAATCAGACGAAGCTTTTTACCAGCGCCAAGTGTTCGTTCTAGTGCGCGTAATTTATCCTTGAATGCTGAGCTTCCGTAGCGTGGTTGTATTTCTAGGGCACAACGTCTATCAATTTTTCCATCAATTTTAGGGTCGTGTCGTTGTGGTTGGAATGCCTTTACGCGTACATAAACCAGCTCAACTGCGTCATCAGCGTCCAACGCATCTAGTTCAACTTTTGATGCTGAAAACCAGAATGAGTCATTAAATTTATCACGGGGTGAACTTCCTAGCATGTTGAACAAGAACATTGTGTTCTCGCTGAACTCTGTGCCTGTTTTGCTACCAATACGCGGACCTATTCCGATTTTTGTTAATGATGCTGGTTTTGGAAGTTTTGAAACGTCCACAAACATATCCTGTTTTAAACCAAGTTCTGAGAGCACGAGGTGGTCCACAAAATCCTTGTAGGAAATATCACTATCCAAGTAAAGCATAATTGACGAAGAGAACGGGAATTTAATTTTGTTCTTTTCGTAGTACGCGTTGTGGATCCAATGGCTTATAAGCTTGTCGGCGTTGCCCTTCCCACATGCTTTATCAGCGACGTAGATGCGAACGGCGGGTGTGTTTGGGAGTAGTGTGCCACGCTCACTTCCAAAAGTTAGCGTGTGTAAGCATGAGTGGATATTTCTACACCTTACAATGGTATCTTTCCCTAAGACAAAAGCTCTGCACGGAATGCGTTGCATGCGGGTGTACCCAACGTGCGTGTACATCCAGTGCTCCAACTCGTGCAAGATTTTGCAGCTATCGGCAGGCCAGATGTATTCGATTGACTGTAATCTCTCATCCGTTGTATCAGGATTAAACGAATCCCGGTCACAATTGGAATGGACGTAAGCCGAACCCTCAGTGAACTTTATGTGTTTGGTAGAATAATTACCTGAGTTTTTTGCATCGTTGAGTAGTTTTTGAAACGCAGCAACAGCGCCCACGTGACCCTTCCAGGTCAACGCATTTACGTCTTCTTGGGTCATAAGACCTTGTTCTATAAACACCTTGGTCCTGTCCCACAGTTTACCTAGTTCTGGAATGTTCTTTATTTCAGTTTGAACGTGCGCCCTTACACATTCGTGCAAGTTACACAAACGGTTAAGCACAGCACGACAGGTCTTTAGGTTGTACTTAAGATTATCTCGCGAGGGAACGACGTCCACCTCACCAATACCAAACTGTAGCGTAAAGAACCTATCTTTGAGTAGTTCAAGTGCGTCCTTGTCGGCCTTCGTTTTGGTATTCTGACCCAACGTCTTGAGGTTGAGGTCAAAGGGCAGGCCACCAATCAACGCTTGTGGGGATGACGTGTGGTCTTCAATCATTGGAGGTAGGGAAATCAAATTGCATGTGTAGAGTATTTCCTTGTCATCTTTTGTACGAAGTAATACATTTTCTAGCATCCAATTGTCGAACTCTTCAAAGAAATCGGGTTCTTCGGAGATGTTTGGGCGCGTTGACATAAACCCATATTGGAACGGGGCCACGTCGCGGAAGTAATCGGCGTCTTTGGTCATCACAGGTATGGTAACCTTAACGCCTTTGGGTTCATCGCTTTTTTCAACGAACTGTTCCTGACACCCTGCGTATCCATCTTTTAGGCGTACAAGGTATTTCCGCATTTCTGTACCGCTGTACAGGTCAAGGAACATGATGCCTGTGTAAGCCCCAAAAGCCAGCTTACCAATACCAAAACCACCGGCGTCCTTGTCGTTCTCGTTTTTTGTGGAACGGAACACATAGGCAAAGGTGTCAATGATGTCCTTCTCTGACATACCGATACCGTAATCCCGAACAACAAAGTTTGGGTCAAGCTTGGTTGGTAGTTGGATGTCTAGTGGTATGTGGGACTTATTAGCCCAGCGGTGCGAATCAGCACCATTTTGTACGTATTCTGTTGATACAGTTCTTCGTGGATTCGGGTATGTATCGGACACTATTTTAATAATGATCTCAGGATTAACATCATCGATCTTAAACTTAATTTCGTCCTTTTTTGCCGTAGTCTTGAACTTTGTTTCTCGTGTTACTGTTTGCATATATTATTATTCTTAGCTTCCCACGGTTTTAGTCGTGGGACGATCTCAGGATCTGTTTTTGTTTGATTCTTTTTGCCAAGCAAGTGACTCATAGGTCAGTTTGCTCATACGGTTTAAGTAGCGCGCTTCCAGAGAGAAGTGTTCTCGCGTGGTGTCATCCATACCCTCTTCGTTATCGAGTAAGTCCCAAAACGCTTGTTCAGCTTGACGGATGCTATTATCAAACTTGGCGATCCAGAGAACATTCTCTTTTATCGCTTTTGTGTGATTGATCCACCCCATAGGAACCTCATTGTGTTTGAGTACGAGGGCCATCTCGGCCACCCAGTATTCAACGTCCATGATGTCCTCCTCGGTAATACCAGCTTCGGGGTACTTTTTAGTGTAAGTTTCAATACCTTTCCATGCGGAGACCGCCCCGAGTATTTTCCTTATTACCTTCTCAATTGCCTCGGCTCCCGCACCAGACAATGAAGGTACTTTTGTGTGCCACGCACAAAAGCCCAGATTGATCTGAGCTTCCTCCAACAGGCCTAGGCACCGTATCGTTGGACTTGATTTCTTATGTCGTCCCACGGCGCCAGCTGTTTCACCCGCGTCGCCACTTCCGGTTGTGATTTTATTCCAGTCGTTTCCCATAATTGTTTATTAGTGTTTGTTAGTGCTTCTTCGCGTTCATATGGAGTCATGTGTCCCCAACGCGAGATAAGTTCTATAGATCGTGAACACCCCGCACACTTCGGTGCGGGGTGTTGTACAAGGCGACAATGCCCGGTGCATGCTGTAACTACTTTATCGGACATGCACCACCCTCACACTCAATGTCACTTAGGGTCTGGTTACCCGCGTCCTCAATGACAACTGAGTCCAAACGCTTAACACGCTTGATCATTTGATTATATGCCTGTTCGGAAATTTTCTCCAAAGGGGCTTGAATAAAGCCATGATTACTGCGCAGGAGGAATGACACGCTTTTGACACCAGTGTCATAATTTTCCTTCATCCATTCACGGATGCGTGGAACGTCCTCTTCTTCATAGTATGCTGTAACGCTTACAGAATTGTCCGCCCACACTGTTTGAAGCTTTTTCACAAGTTCCAGTTGTTCAATAACGTCACCCGTGTCCTCGGTCATAAAGGCATCCCCCGAGTTACACGGGAAGGACGCAATGACTGTACCACGGTCAAGTGTGCCGTCCAGCTTTTTAGCGAACTCGGTAGCGTAACCAAGCCGTTCGCAAATATTTACCATAGGGTCGGTTGAAGCAATTCGTACGCGACGCATAAAGTACTTGGAGAACAAACGGTGACAACCAGGGGATGCCCCGCCCAATAGGCTCAGCGTGTTATGGCTGATATAGCTATTGGCCACGTAAGTCGTTGTTCCAGGCACCTCTAAGTCGTATGTCGCACACTCTGAGTTTTCTATTACCTCTACGGTGTCATAGTCAAACCCTACAAGACCCAAGGAGTCTAGCGTAGCCCACACATCCCTGGTATCTTTATGGACGCACTTGGTATCAACGTCTCTACCCTTTCGTTCGGATATCCAATAGCGCATACTATCTCCAAACGAACTTTCAGTCGGGGGCATCAACCGTAGTTTCGCATTAATGCCGATAGCTCTAAGTACACTGACAAGCTGGTACGCCATCTTCTTAGAGGTTGTACAAAAAGACCTACCATTCGTTTTTGTAGATCCATCCCCCATAGCGTACCCGTCAATAAAGGCGTTAATTATGTTTCTAGGCGATCTGCGGATTATTTCGGGTATCTCTACGTCCTTAGTTTTCGGTTTTATCAGACCGTTAAGACGCATCCACCATAATAGGTTTTGTGAGTTAATATATACGTCCTCGTTATTATCTTGGGTTTGTGTTAAAACCGTTGGTGTAATATTAAAGAGACGTTCAACCCGCTCAACAACACCCTTACCTGATGCACCAGCTATTCTTAAACCTTTATTGTGTGTGCTACCATCCGCGGTGTATATTCCTAAGAACCACGCCAAGTCTTCAGTTAGGTTATTAGGTTGTGTTATTATTCTTGAATTTGTTACTTGTTTCTGCTCCAAGTTAAATAAGGGCTGAATAGTGCCCATAGCGTCTGTATATCCACCGACCTTAAATGGTAGCACATCATTGACTACAAGGTCCCGTGTTTCTACCCACTTATACTCACCCTCGCGGATAACCCTAAACCTATGATTTAGGGTGGCCTCAAGTTCTATACCGCTGCTTGTTGTTACGCGTTTTGTGGAGGCCTTATCATTCATAAAGAATTTTGTACACGGCATAAGTCCGTCCTCTTGAATAGCATTGAAGTTTGATAATTTCTGCCATGTATCCCCGGAGGTGTCGCCAATTTCGTCTAGTTGTAGTATACCTTGGTCTGTTGTGATTATGGTATCTGCACGTTGGCAGCCAGAAGGTTTTACTGTGGTGAGCTTGATTGACTCAGGCCAGCCACGTTCTTTGCTCCATTTCTTATCGAAGGCTTTCAACTTTTTGTAGCAGTCGTCCAACCACTCTAGTTTTTCCATCGCTTGGGTCACACCAGTGACGCCAAGCCCTAGGCGCATGTTTTTGTGTGCGATCTGGTTGGTTTCTTCGTGAATGAATGGCATTGCTGAGATCGCTTTTTGAGCCTTATATAGCAGGATCGAACAGCGTTCCAACTCTTCGGGGGACTCCACTCGGTTCAGGTACAGCTCACTTAGGTTACAGCACTCGTAACTCGCAAGAGTAATCTCCGCGCAAGGGTTTATACCTGTACAGTTGTCCTTCTTCTTGAGAGGCCCGTCAGCGAGTCGACCGTAGTTTTGGGATAGTGGTAGGTTAAAGAAGCCATAAGGCTCTCCACGCGCCATCCCTGTCTTCGGGTCGATATAGTAACCGATGTTCCACACCTCCTCACTAATCGTATTGTAAGAGTCTGCCTGAATAGTGTTGTTGCTCTTGCTTCTCCAGTTTGGAATCTTCCCCGTGCTCCAGTTCTTGGCACGGATGAAAAGGAAATCATCAGGGTCGCCCAAGGCAATTTCTGCGCTTCTGCGTACATTACCCGCTACAACAACGTCACCAATAATGTTACAAATGTCAAGCACGTCTACGCTTCGGAGCTTCTTGTTTGCACGTGCATTTATTACACCACAAATTTGTCCAATGCCCTCGGCTAGGATTCCAGGCCCGGAGGCTGTACCCCCAAATCCTTTAATCTCCTCACCGGCCCCCCGCACAAGAAGTGTAGAATAGGAAAAGCTTTTCCCTGTTTCAAAATAAGCTTTGAGTACTTGACGCATAGTCTCCACCCAACCCTCGCGAGAGTCGGGAGTAATGAAGTCCGCGTCAGACTTATTATTGTGCGTTATCACAACACCTTCCTTTATTTTAGGGAGCTCGTGCACGTCCTCGCGTCGAACAGAGAAGCCAACACCACCACCAAGCATAAGGTTTTCAAAGACAAAGAGAAAGTCAGTGTAACGTTTTATTTCAACCCAGTAGCAATTCAACAGGGAATTTCCACCAAATCGTTCTACTGTGGGTGTGTTCAATTGCCAGAGCATTCGTCCGGCAAAGTTACACTTCAAGGTGAAGATAAGGTGGAATAGCTCTTGAGCTTCTTCTGTTGTGTAGCAGGCCCCAATCTTTTGAGCGCCGTTGATACAGCGCGCCACTGTCTGCCACCATTCTTCTGTATGCCCTTTCGCTATACGACGCGCGTAAGTACGTTTGTAGACAATGTATCCAAGCCCATCAAAACCCCAGTCGGGTTGGGTGCCTGCATATTTTTCAAGAAAGGAATGAGGAAGTATATCTGAGACACAGAGCTGTTCTGTATATTTATTTATTTCGTTTTGATAGTTATTCGCGTCCATTATAAAAAAGGACCGCAGAAAGTATGATCTACGGTCCACCTGGTCAACGGTTATTTCTGTGGCAAGTCGCATGGGGCTATAACCCAAGGACTTACGTGTGAAAATTTATTAGCCCGCCGTTTGGTCGGGCTGGTTGGTCTCGGCCCTTGCAATGGCCTGCTCGTTTGAGTAAGTGAAACTGCTATAGCGCTGTGCTAATTTCTCGTAGTTCATTTCCAAAACCTTGGTCAGGCTATACTCTAGATCTAAGTTTATCACGTCTGGATCTGTGTCAGATGCTATCAGGGACACAAGGTATATAATCTGCGCGATCAGTTTTTCCATGTGGCGAAGATCAATAAGTTTACCGTAGATCCAACGTTTTTTGATGAGTTCACTCACCTCACCACCCAAGGAGACCAGTTTACTAGGGGCTAGCATAGCTGTCCTACAGCCAACTACTTCTTGCTCTTCTTTGAGGCTGTTAATTAATTTTTGTACATGTGTCGATGAGTCTTCGTCAAGTGGATCGTCATGCACAATGTAAAAGTGTTGCATAACGCCAACGGTGTAGAACATCACATCACCGAGCTCATACATGAGGGCAGTTTCGTAATCAACTTTGTGGCCGTCTTCAGGGTACTCGTACGCGTTCTTAACCTCGATTGTTTCGCCCACAAGCCCTAAGGCCATGTGAACTAAGTGGGCTAGGCTAGGGGGTGTAGTCGCGATAATAACTTCGCCAGACTTGGCCAGCTTTTTGACCATATCATAATGTTTATTTTTGATTCTTTCCATTATAGGTTATATTTTTCTTTAAATGTTTTTACTTGTTCTACCGACATATCACCGGCGTCTTCTGCGTCGGGCGGTGGAGGTGCTTTTACGAGCTCTATGTTCTTTGAGCGTAGTGCTGACTCAACACTCTCACAAAATAGCGTGGCATTGTCTTTTCGTCCGTCATCGTAAGTGTTAACGTCATTGTCGGATGTGTAAATTACACGATCGAAATGGTTGGCCACGAGTGCTGATTGGTTGGTACTCAACTGGAGTCCCATGATCGAGCAGAACGGTGGGCCTAGTCGAGCAGCGTCTAAAACACCCTCCACAATACCAACCGTCTTTTTGTTATTAGTCTTACACCATTCACGTGCTGCATCAAACCCCATGAGGGTCTGACTCTTTTCCACACCAATTCCAATGACGTACTTTTGCTTTAGGATTACTCCAGGGGCTTTGCCAATTGTTTGCCCAGAATACCTAGGCAACACAGACAGCCCATTTGTTCCCTTCACAGCAACGGTTTCCCATTGCTCGTGATAGGGGTGCCAGAACTGCAGTTCGTTGCCCTTGTAGCGTTCTAGGCGTCGGGCCTGCCAACCCCGCTCCACTCCCAGTTGGTGTATAAAGAATACGATACGCCCCTGTGGGGTCGCACTAAACTCTCCTGGGAGTGACTTGTAAGGTAGGTTTGGGTTTTCTGTGTGACACCATGCGGTACCAAATTGCTTAACTAAAAGCGTTAAGTTAAATCCGCGTGCGAGAAGATATTGGGCGGCTGGATGGTCTGCATCCAACGCATCAACTGGTGTGCACTCGCCTGGCCCTTGGGGCACAAGATTACCAGCATCATCCCTTCGCATAAACTGCAAGCGATCGATTACGCTCACGCGCCGTTTCACTTTGCTCTTGGGAATGTTGAGCGATCGGTCTTCAATCGGAAGCATTTGTAACAGCTCTCTCACGTCATACACACGCCCATCCTTAATACAACAAGCTGCGCGGTTGTGCTGCTCGTTTGTCACCTTATCAATGTTGATGTACAGGTGACGACTCAGAAGTTCCTTATCACCGTCCTGTTCTAGTAGAACAGGGTCGGCAACTTGAAGCTCAATATTCTGTTGCTTCTTGGATCTGAAAAGTATACCCCCGCCATGACGTTCTACAATTCGGTTGATAAACCGACATTGATCTGGTCGTAATTTAAGGTCATCAAACCCAAGTTTATTAATGTCATCTTCTTCACTAGTTGTTAATAGGTCTGCGATTCGCTCTTGTGCGTTTTCAGGTGTAAGCATGTGCTTCTAATTCTAGGTGATGAAAGACCGAAGGATACATTGCCCTCAGTGTTTTTCTTTGCTCTTCTTCGAGCGTGTTCAATGTTTTAAGGGCATTGGGTACCCGTTTATATTTGTCAGTTTCGGTAGAGTAGGCTTTGATTTTGTGCAGCTCTCCTGGAAATACTTTACCGTAAATACACAAGCGTTGAAGTAATGTCGTCTCACCCCAAAGGGCATTATTAATCATCAAACGTTGTAGTACTTGGTCCCCAAAATAATTCTTAAAAACAACAAGTTTTTCCAAGAACCCAAGTGTTATTAACTCATTTATTACCAAGGAGTTTGGATGAAAAGGTTCAAGGTTAAACCCTTCGCCTTCACGCAAGGCAGCCAAGCAGTACAGAAAACAGTCACCCAGTTTCTGTAATGCGATCTCCCTTAACGACTCCACACCAAGCCCCTCACGTATGAGTGGATTAAGCATGTAAGACACAGCAATGAAAAGTAGGTGGTTAAGGTCTAAACCCTCCATCACAATCTTCTTTTCAATATCCTCTGTACCCTCAAGGCCTCCAAGCATCGGCGTACCCTCCCACATTTGATTTTTGTCAAACGCGAATATTGAGGCAATTTCCCGTAATCTATGTCCAGCGTGCTCACGCTTGGACACCGCACGTGGTATGACCCAACTTATTCGTGTAGGCTCATAGTTTCCAGAGGGCTCGTTTTGTGTCTCCAAATCCATTTCGAACAAGTGTGCACGGTATTCTTTTTGAGTGAGAGCTCCCTTGTTAAAGGCAGTAGTCTCACGCAGGAACTTATCACGATTGTACTTGTTAGCGCGTTGTAGGGTACCTTGCATAACGTCCTGAAATGTGAACATCTCGAACGGTTGTCCAACGTGTGAACGTGCGCGAACCAGTAAGCTCTTTACCGGAGCGTCTGGGGGCTTTGTGTCTAACAGGTTCTTGACCACAACATTGCACGCGGCGTAAACGTTCTTGTACTTTACGCGTAACAACCGACCCTGTTTACCATGGCCATAAGCACTTTGTGTCGCTATGAACTTTTTGGATTTAAGCCAGTTGAGTGTGCGGTCGGGGCGAGAATCACCCCAAATATCTTTTATATCATTCGGGGTTAAGAACATGTAATTGACCTTGTCCTTGTCCCATTTGCACCGACGCATGGTCCAATTACAGACCCAGTCATCTCCCGCCTCACTCCAACTAATCAATTGCTCAAGCAGAATGGCAGCATCGGCTTTTCTTTCACATGCGTCAAAATACACGCTTGCCTCAGTCTTTCCAGGGAACTGCGCATATAGGCTCTTGAATAATTTTTTTAGTCTTAAGTGTTCTGGTCCTAGATTACCTTCCATTATAGTTTAGAGCCCTCCTTCGGAGCTGCCGCTATCCATATTTTCCGATACTCTCCAGCGCTGGTACTCAAACTCGCGGTCCATAGGTACACGCCCGTTCGCGTCGTAACGCGTTTTGAAGAAGTTGGCAATCTGTGTTTTACGGGCATTGACTTTGTCTGTCCCTACTTCACCGTCGCCTACTTGCTCCTCCAACAACGAAATTCCGCAGCCCCAGTGTGCGTATATATGGAGCATGTTACAAAACGCTGCATCAGTTGCTTGAACGAATTTGCGACCTCTTGTTTTAAGTGGGTGACCCTGTGCAAAGATGACATTGGCAACGTAGCGTTGCTCACATTGCTTTTGCAATGACTTCATCACACGTAGCATGAACGCACTCTTTGCGCCTGCATCCAGGTGATCAAGACCGCAACCAAGCCAGTCTAAGATCAATACCTGAGGGTGGAATCCTTCGTCTTCGTATCGATCAAAAATCGATAACAGGTCAGTCTCGAGGTCAGCGCTGTTACGCGTCAAGTCCTCAACACGAAGGTGTGGGGCTACGCGTTTTGCGTAGTTCTTAATCATGTTGATTTCGTTACCTGCAAGCTTGTCCAGCTCAAGGCCCCGTTGCATAAGCTTAAACTTAATACCGCAATGACAAGCATACTGTCGCACATACATTTCTGCGTACGACTGCTCCGTGGTAACCAGTATCACGTTCTTTTCAGTCAGGGCAAGGTCGCCGGCCATTTGATTGGCCATAACAGTCTTACCTCCCCCTGAAGGAATAATGATCAGGCCTTGTTCGCCTGGAATAACACCACCACCAAGGTAGTTGTTAAACCTACCCAGCGACATGACGGGATAGTAGTCTTTTGGCTTTTCTTTGCCTGCTTCAACGTTCTCTACATACTCCATTGGGTTTGGAATTTTTTCCCGATCCGTTTCACCAGATTTTTGAACCTGTCGGCTCAAGCGCTGTAATAGTTGCTGTGCGTTTACATCCCGACTCGTGGGCACAGCAGCGGTAAGCTGCTTGACGCGTCGGTACATCGTCCATATAGGAACAACCACATTAATTATCGCAGAAAACTCCAGCAAGTCAGCTTCCCAAGCCTCACGTGATACGTCAATGGATTGGGCTAATTCGTCTGGCGTACAATCACCTTCCAGAACCTTCGAGTTGACCATGTTAATTAACACAGTCTCCGTCAAAGGGCCACCGTCAGGGAATGCAGTGTAATACTTGTTGGCCAGATCATACAACAAGCTGTGAATCGGACGGGAGAAATCATCAAACTGCACCCCGTCCTCGTACGTATTTATTTTGCCCGCACAATATGCCCGCCAGTAATCTGGCTTACGCAACGCATGAAATATAATGCCTTCCTCAATCCATGCTGTGTTTGTTTGTACTAATTGCGTGGCTAATTGTTTTGGGTCAAAGGGTTGTGAGGGGTGTGATGCTTTCATTTGATAATATATCGGTATCGAAACCAAGCTCGCTAATCGAGTCGAGGTACGCTACTGACCCACTGATCATATTGCGTGCCTTGTCAAGAAATTTAATACGAACGGCATAGCTTTTTGGTAAAACTACCACCGCTACATAGGGAGCAATCTTTGTGAAAGGATCCACAAGTATTTGCTCTAGAGTCTGTTGCTCTTCTATCGCTTTCGAATTATTGCGCTCAACACATTCTGCTAAAACTTCAAAGTCAAACTTCACGCGAGACGTGATACTGCCTACACTTTGACCAAGAGAATTCTTCTTGATGTATGCAGCATACCATTTGTGCATGGCATTACCGTGTAGGCATTGTCCGTAGGGTCCTCCGCTCACTGTGTTATACATGAACGCGGCCTCAATCCAGTCTCGAGGATCTGCACCAGCCTCGTAACAGGCTAGGGCACTCTTTTCCCAAAACTCAGCTTTACGCTGTCTTTCGTTCAGGCGGAAGTTCGGGAAGTTTAGGCGTTTTCGCTTTGAGAACAGTGTGCGCATCCGAGTGGCCATCTTGGTCACTTCGGGCTGGCTTAGGTTCATGATAACTGCGCGAGGAACCCCCCACGGCTGAAGCCGTGGGAGGAATCGCGCCTCCTGTTTTTATTTTGTTTTTTGTAGTTGACTTGTTTTTTTTTACACATATATTCTTTCTGTGTGAAGGTTAGGTATCAGTTCAGGTTTTATCCCACAGATGGACAGGAAAAAATCCTCGCCCAGGTCTTTGGGTGCTGCCGCTATGTCTACAACCGGGCTCTGAGGTATCGCTCGGATGCATGGCAGATGCGTCAAGAGCGAGTTGGTTACAATCAGTCCTCCGCAGAGTTGACCAAGTGGAAGCGCGAGCCCGAGACTGAGTGGCTTCGAGAAGTTTCCTGTGTTCCTGTTCAGCAATCTCTCCGCCACCTGAACAACGCTTTCGTTCGGTTCTTTAATAAGGAATGTAAGTATCCCGCCTTTAAGAAGCGGGGGCATCGGCAGTCCGCCGAATACACCACCTCGGCTTTTAAGTTCTCCCGTCCCGACCCCAATAACCCAAACTTGATTGTCAGTGGGCTTGGACGCCTGGACGTGAATTGGAATCGCGCCTTCGCCTCCGACCCTACCACGGTCACTATTATCAAGAAGCCCAGCGGACGTTATTTTGTGACGCTCTGCCTGGATGAACAATTTTCCAAACTCGAACCCACCGGCAAAACAGTTGGCGTTGACCTTGGAATTAGCCGCTTGGCTACTACCAGCGACGGTGAGCGAATCGCAAACCCGAAGCATACGAGCAAAAACCAAGCTCGCCTTGCCAAGGAACAGCGAATCCTCTCCCGCCGCGTCAAGGGTGGGAGCCGGTGGAACCGGCAGCGCATTCGCGTTGCCAAATTGCAGGAACATATAGGTAACTCCAGAAAAGACCACCTTGACAAGGTGACCACTGATCTGGTGCGCCGATACGACCGAATCAGCATCGAAGACTTGAACGTACGTGGGATGGTTAAAAACCATTGCCTAGCCAAGTCGATTTCCGATGCCTCGTTCGGGCAATTCAGACAGATGACCGCTTACAAGTGTGCGCGATACGGAAGGGAGCTGTGGACTGTGAGCCGCTTCTTCCCTTCCTCGAAAAGATGCAGTGGGTGTGGCTACACCCTGGCCAGTCTCGATCTCGGAACCCGAGAGTGGGATTGTCCAGAGTGTGGCGAGCACCATGACCGCGATTTAAATGCGGCCATGAATATCCACACGGCGGTGGGACACACCGTCGAGACTGCTCAGGGAGCAAAGGTCAGACGCTTCAAGCCTTCGGGTTTGAAGCGCACTTCGCGTCGAACTGAGAACCAACCTGTTGAATGTGCTTTGCATGTTTAGCGGGAATCCCTGGCCTTCAGGCCGGGGAGGATGTCAATCTGTTTCGTCAGCAAGTTCGACAACATGCCCAAATGGGCAACGCACAAGGTGCGGCTCTTCATCTATAATGAACGA